>CAJDVH010000065.1_pt1 | contig 12916 bp, 14 predicted proteins | sample 7391261 | NCBI WGS metagenome assembly CAJDVH01 (sample SAMEA7055694, study PRJEB34461) | soil metagenome | biome: terrestrial ecosystem; feature: Peninsula; material: soil | place: Antarctica | collected 2016 | reverse complement strand
GCTTGTTTATCTAAATGAATCGGATTATAATCACGTGAAGTATGTGCATAATGATTGATTAAGGCCTCTGTTATTTGAATAGAGAAGCTAGTGTGATTCATTTTGTTGCACCTAGGTTTAATAAAAGTGTTGTTTCAATGGTGGCAATGATTTGTGAATGTTGATAAATTGCTAATTCGTGAATCGCCCATTGCGTTTTTTTGCGCGTAAGTAATTTTTTTAACGTGATCTGACCATCATAAGATTGGTTTATTGTCAGTGGTTTCTTGTAATGAAAGTCTTGAGCCGTTAAAATCAGGTGTGATTGATTTTCTAACCAATCAAGAGAAAAAGCTTGCCAAAATAATGCCGGATAAGCTGGAGGAAGCGGTATATCTTGATAACCAGCTTGCTTGGCGACGGCTTTATTTGTATAAAGAGGATGATGTTCATTAATTGTGCTTAAATATGATTTTAACTCATCTTCTGTTACTGATAGCTTTACCCATTCTGACGTCGCTTTTTCAAAACGCTGATCGATCATCTCATTCATACCTTTCAAATAAAGTCGCCAAACCTAAACCGCCACCAATTCCAAGTGTAGCAAGCCCATATTTTTTCTTGCGTGTTAATAACTCATTCATTAATCTTGTGACTAAAATAGCACCTGATGCCCCATAAGGATGACCATAAGCAATCGCCCCACCACCTAAATTCAATTTATTTAAAGGAATCTTTAAAGCATCTATCGAGGCTAGAACTTGTGAGGCGAATGCTTCATTAAATTCAACAAGATCAATCTCATCAATTGTTAATTGGGTACGTTGTAAAAGTTTTTTTACAGCGGGAACTGGACCAATCCCTAGTAAATTGGGATCCACACCAGCACTTGTTGCATCAATAAAGATTAATTTAGGGACTAAGCCAAGTGATAAACACATTTCTTCTGACATAATTAAAGCAACACTTGCCCCATCATTAATCGCACACGCATTGCCAGCAGTAACAGTTCCATCAGTTGTAAATGCTGGTTTTAAACGGGCTAATAGACGTTTATTTAAACGAGCGCGTGGTCCTTCATCTTTGTTTTTACCAAGTAAGGGAACAATTTCATTTGTAAAACGTCCATCTTCATGTGCGATTAAGGCTTTTTTATGACTTTCAAGCGCAAAGTTATCTTGTTCGTTTCGTGAAATATTGTAATGACAAGCGACATTATCAGCAGCCACTCCCATATCAGGATCGCCAATTGAATCGGGTGAAAACCGTGCGCGTTCAAACAAGGTAGGTGTGTTATAAAGTGTGCTAGGTTTAGCGATTTTCCAAGGAGCTAAACTACTACTTTCAACGCCACCCGCTAAATAAATGTCCCCTGCACCAGCTTGGATGAGTCGACAAGCATAATTAATTGCTTCAAGTCCAGCCCCACATTGGCGATCGATTGTGACACCAGGAACATGAACGGGTAGTCCTGCTGTTAGACTGGTCAACCGGGCAATATTACCACCAGGACCAATCGCATTACCTAAAATAACTTCATCAACTTCTGCTGGATTAAGCTTATTATTGCTTATTAAGGCACGAATCACTGCTGAACCTAATTGTTCAGGGCCTAGTGATTTAAACATACCTCCCACTTTACCAATAGCTGTTCTTTTTGCATCGACGATAACAGCACGCCTCATCTAGCTAACTCCTTTAAATTATCTATGATTTTTTGTCTGGCAATTTTATTTGTATGCGTGTAAGGGAAAGTAGCAACGGGAATATATTTTCTTGGTCGTTTATAAATGGACAAATGTGTTTTACACAAATTTTTAACAGAAGCTAAATTTGGATTACATTCATCTTTCCATTCGATAAAAGCAACAATCCGCTCACCCCAATGTTGATCTTCAAGACCTACAACAACAGCTTCTTTAACAGCTGGCGATTGTTTAATAACTTGTTCAACTTCTTCTGGATAGACATTGTGTCCTCCTGTTATAATTAAATTGTTTTTTCTACCAACAATGGTGAGAGCACCCAGCTCATTTAAAAAGCCAACATCTCCAATAAATGCACCGTACTCAGTTAAAGTTTCCTTGGTCGCTTGTGTATTATTTAAATAACGATTAAACAAAAATTCACTCTTAACATAAATATCTCCAATTTGATTAGCAGGAAGAATCTCCCCTAGATGATTACGGATTGTAATCTGAACATTAGGGAAGGGAAGTCCAACACTTTCAGGATACTTTTGATTAAATGAATCTGTTGCATATGTAATATAACTTAATTCAGAAGCACCATAATATTCATAAATAGTTGCCTCTGTAAAGACGCTCTTTAATTGCTCTTTGACTTGTGGTTCAAGTTTAGCACCTGATGAAAGGAATGTAATAGGATGTGAATATGTGTCATTAAGAGATGCTAAACTGTGAAACATAGTAGGTACACCATACATAACTGTGACGCGATGTTTTTTTATTAAATTTAAGATCGATGTATGAGAAAAAGCAGTTGGTAAACAAAACGATGCACCGATATGTAAGGCATGGGTGGCTCCAAATAGCGATAATGAATGATTTAGCGGCCCAGGTGCGATAATGGTATCGTTATGATTATAATTAAACACCGCTTCACCAGCAGAAAAACTATGAATCCAAGATAATTGACTACGTATGAAACCTTTAGGAGTTCCAGTTGATCCTGATGTGAAACCTAAATAAAACTCTTTTTCAGCATCTGCAGTAAAAAGTAAATCATGGCTAGCTTCAGTTAATGTGTTTGAATCGAGTAAAATTGACTCGTCAAATTGATAAGCAGCTTCTTGTTTAAAAGCTTCACTTGTTATGATTAAATCGGGTTCGGCCATTTCTTTAATGAGACGTGCTTCGTTTTTAGTCCATTTAGGATCAAAAGGAACAGCAACCCAACCAAGCATAATCACAGCGAAATAAACTTCTAAAAACATCGGTTCATTACCGATAAGAAGTGCTACTTTTTGAGGGTGTTGAGTATTTAATAATTCCCTTAATTGCTTTTGATATGATGCAATATTTTCTTTGAAAGATTTATATGTAATGATTGTATCTTGAAAGTAAATAGCGGGCTTATCTGGTTGAGTTTTAGCAAATTGTTCAAGTTGTGATCCAATACCGTAAAAGTTATCGTGTGGCATTTTTATCAGTCCCGATAATTGGATATACTTGATTGACTTTAATAATGATAATTGTTGCGATAATCACTTTAATTAAATCGCCCGGAATAAATGTTAGAGCCGTAAGAGCTGTTGGTCCCCATGGTAAATTTGAAGCATACGAAAGATATGTCACACCACTTGCATAAATAACCAGCATGCCTCCTAAAATATTAAAGAAAGCTACTTTAAAGAAATTTAAAGAATTAATATTTTTTTCTACTAAATAACCAATGACAAATGCTGCAACCGGCCATGCTAAAATATAACCACCACCAGGTCCGAGTAAGACACCCAATCCACCTCGACCGCCAGAAAGAAGAGGTACTCCAACTGCAATCAGTGCTATAAAAATAAGCAGAGATAATCCACCACGTTTAGCACCAAGTAACCCTCCTGCTAACATAACACCAAGCGTTTGTGCCGTAATTGGAACAGCTATACCTGGAATGAGGATAGGAGGGAAAAAAGCCATAACACCAATAATTGCGGTAAATAAAGAAACAAACATCATATCACGTAAGTTCATAAATAATTCTCCATTCGTCTAATTTATATATTGGTATTAGACTAATAGTAAATGACATATCTTGTCAACTTATATATAGTGAAGTTAACGATGAAAGTGAGGGAAATAAATGATAAAAATTAATGGAAAAGTAATTGATGATGAGACAAGGTGTGAACACTATGCAAGTAAAAAAGATATCATTGCAATTAAATTTTATTGTTGCGAGGAATACTATCCGTGTTATAAATGTCATGAAGAATCAGTCGCTCACCAAATTAAAGCTTGGCCAAAAGAAAAGTTTAATGAACAAGCAATTTTTTGCGGCGTTTGTAAAAGTGAGCTTTCGATTGAGACCTATTTGAATCAGCAAACATGTCCTCATTGCTCAAGTGTTTTTAATGAAAATTGTCGTTTTCATGCGTCGATTTATTTTGAAGTATAAAGCGACATAAAAAAAGATGAACCTCTATTTGGGTTCATCTTTTAATTAGTTATTAATAACGGTAAATCGCTGCAACACCTGTATCAGCTGGCATACGTTCTTTTGGTAACATAACGACTTCACCTTTTTGTTGGAAGACAAGTTCAGCAATGTCATCTAAGACATCGTCAATGTCAGGGTTTTCGATGTTATCTTCAATCAGTTCACCAGTTGATAAGTTGAGTTTACCTGGATAAATTCGACCTGATTCAATGAGTACATGGCTTATACGACCTTCAGTAGCTGCTCTGGCAACTTGAGCAATATCATCAGAACCTTCGTCTTTTGATCTAGCTGTTTCAAATTTTTCAACAAGCTGATGTGTTTTTTCGATATAAATAGGTTCTAAAACATCCCATGCTGCCTTTTGTAACTCTTTTAAGTTCATAGCTGTATAGTCTGTTTTAATGCCTTCTTTTTGTAAGTATGGATTATTACTTAAGTTTTGGAAAAGCGTATGATACTCATCTAAAGCAACTAAGTAAACAGGCAATTCCATTGGACGTGAATAATAATCAAGCACTTCTTTATCAACAATGCGGAAAAACTTTTCTGTTGTTTTTTCAATGACATCTTTTTTACTACCTGAGCCATGAAACATTGCAGTTCCACGTGGTCCACTGCCTCCGGTAGTTATTTTTTTCTCTGCGTAATCATCACCAAGTGCTTCGGTAATTGTTTTATTAATATCTTCATCTAATTCAACTTGTGCAATACCATAACGTGTCCCTTCAAAGAGTGAAAATTCTTGTTGATCTAAGCCGAGTAAGTGATAACGATCAGCTGATTGGTAGACACGAATAAGTGGTTTAATATGAAAACTACTTGCAACGATAGCGAGTTCATCAACTGGACGTTGCAAACGATAGACAATACATTCTTTTTCTGAGGCAAACATGGCTAAACCTTCGCCAGCATGTTGCCAAAATTCTCGGTCATTTTCAAAATCATAAAATGGTTTCATTCTTTTTTCAATGGTTTGTTTGTCATATTTTTCACTTAATGACTTTTCGATTTTTTTAATTAAATTTTTAAACCTAATTAAATCTTGTTGATTTTCAGGTCCGTGGCGGTGGGTTGGTTGATATAATGAGATTGATGATTCACTCGTTGTTAGTAATAACTCTTCTGGAAAAGCAGTAACTATTTTATAACTCATATTAAAACATCCCTCCATAAAAATACTTAATCTTACTTGTAAGTACGATGATATCAATACTTACCTATCATCAGCATAGCACAATTTGAACAATTAGTATATGTAAGTAGAGTGATTAGTTTGATATTTTAGAATATTCATATCTTTAAAGTGTTTTTAATTAGAATATGTTTGCTCTGAAAACTTATTCTGTGTATACTCATAATCGAATTCTTATTTAGAAAAGTTAATGACATAAACATAGATAAAGGGAGGCATTTGAATGTCGGAGCAAGTGAAATCAAAAGGCCGCATAACAAGTTTATTTGAAATATTATTTGCTGCAACCAAACTCGGTTTAACGTCTTTTGGCGGACCAGTTGCTCATCTTGCCTATTTTAAAGATGAATACATTGACCGAAGAAAGTGGTTAAATGAAAAAACCTATGCAGATATTATTGCGATTTGCCAATTTTTACCTGGACCAGCGAGTAGTCAAGTCGGGATTGCTATTGGTATTTTGCGAGGTGGATTATTAGGTGGAATAATATCATTTTTAGGTTTTACCTTGCCATCTATTATAGTATTAGTTATTTTTGCCTTACTTTATCAAAGTTTTTCACTTGAAGGTGCTTTATTTATTCAAAGTTTAAAAATAGTAGCTGTTGCGGTTGTTCTACATGCGCTTATTGGCCTTGGCAAGAAATTAACACCTGATAAAACAACGATAGCTATTGCAGTAGCTAGTGCAATTGTGATGTTGCTTTATCCATCCGCTTGGATTCAAATATTAATTATCATTTTAGCTGGCTTAGTTGGTTTAAAGTTATTTCAAAATAAAGCTGAATCAAATATTGAATCATTTGATGTGAATATATCGAAAAGAATGGGAATTACTGCTTTATTAATTTTAATCAGTGCTTTAATGGTTTTACCAATTTTAAATAACATATTTAATCATTCACTACTGAATATTTTTGATATCTTCTTTAGAGTCGGTTCATTAGTTTTTGGTGGCGGGCATGTTGTTCTACCAATGATTGAACGTGAGTTAGTTCCACTTGGTTTGATGTCATCTGGTGAATTTTTAGCAGGATATGGGATGGCTCAAGCTGTACCTGGACCGCTATTTACATTTGCAAGTTATCTGGGAACAATGATGGAAGGTGTTACAGGAGCAGTTATTGCAACAATTGCGATCTTTTTACCTTCATTTTTATTAATTGTCGCAGCTTTACCATTTCTCAGTGAACTCCGTCAACACGCTTCATTTCAAAGTATATTAATTGGAGTTAATGCAAGTGTAGTAGGTATTTTACTTGCAGCATTTTATGATCCGGTAATTAAAAGTTCGATTGTTTCAGCTGCTGACTTTGCACTTGCCTTAATCTTATTTGCATTATTAAATGTCTGGAAAACACCAGCTTGGTTAATTGTTATCATTGGTGTTTTAGGTGGTTATTTCTTTAACTTGCTTGGCTTTTAAAAATCAGAAAAGGGCGCTCAAATCGAGTGCCCTTTTTTTATGTGAGTTGTTGTTTAGCAAAATCATGGTAAAGAGGATGAGACTTAATTAATTCTTGATGCGTGCCTCGTCCGGTAATTGTACCATTTTCAATAAATAAAATTTGGTCGGCATCAACAATGGTTGATAAGCGGTGGGCAATAACAAATGTTGTCCGTCCAGCCATTAATTTAAATAATGCCTTTTGAACAATTTCTTCAGATTGACTATCAAGACTAGCTGTTGCTTCATCCATCATTAAAATTTTTGGATCTCGTAAAAAAGCTCTAGCAATCGCAATACGTTGTCTTTGTCCACCTGATAGTTTCACGCCTCGTTCACCCACTTCAGTATCTAAGCCAGCTGGGAATTCTTTAATAAATTGATCAGCATAAGACATTTTTGCAACTTTCCATAAAATTTCATCAGGAATCTCTTTGGCATCATCTAAACCATATGTTAAATTTTCTCTAATTGTCCCTGCCATCATGGAACTTTCTTGGGAAACGTAACCGATTTGACTCCGCCAAGACTTCATTGATAAATCACTAAGCAGCGTCTTGCCAATTTTTATTTCTCCTGAAGTAGGTTCATAAAAACGTTCAATTAAATTAAAGATTGTTGTTTTTCCTCCACCACTTGGTCCGGCTAAAGCAATCATTTCACCTGGTGAAGCAGTGAAAGAAACGTTTTGGATCACAGCTTCGTTTTCATCATAACTAAACGACACGTCTTTAAGTATGATGGGTAAATAAATAAAGTAAAAAAGCAACAAGTGTACCGGTTGTCATTTCACCACTTGCTACACGTAAGCCGCCATAGGCAATAATACCAACAACGACTAGCATCACAGTAAAATAAATGAGTGGTGCGATCAAAGCATAAATTCGTGCTTCTTTTAAGCCATAATTCAGTAGCTTTTGAATGCCTAAAAGCCCTTTTTTTTCTTCAACCTCCTCAGCGGTTGATACTTTCATTAATCTGATTTCACTTAATGTTTGCTGAGAATGACCTGTAAAAATAGCCGTTTCATCTTGTAATCCACGTGAAATTTTTGTCATTTTACGACCTAATGGAATCATAATCAAAATAATAAGTGGCACAATAATTAACATAATTAAAGTCATTTTCCAGTCCATAATTAATAGTAAGGTGACAGCACCAACAATTGAAAACACACCTGAAATAGAATCAGGAAAATGCTGTGCAACAACGTCACGTACAATAGCTGTATCATTTACAAGGCGGCTGACCATTTGTCCACTGGATGTTTTATCAAAATATCTAACTGGTAATCTAATTAATTTTATCCACATTTTCTCTCTTAAGCTCGAGACCACTTTCTGACCTACTGCAGTGAGTAAATAAATCGACCCACCGCGAAGAATGGCTTGTAAAATAAATGTCGCACCAATCGCAATCATTAGAGGTCTGCTGATTGCTGCCGTAGAAAAGCCATCAACTAAATTTTTAGTTAGAAGCGGTACAATTAATCCTGATAATGTTGTGGTAATACTAAATAATAAACCAAAGGTTAACCCTATTTTGGGAATATCGGTTGATAAGATAAGAGAGAAAAATGGTTTTAAACTATTTTGTTTTGTTTTCATAGTAAATTATGCTCCTTTTGCTCGTGTATGAATAAGAATAACATGTCAGAGTGAGGTAATCTATTTTATGAATTAACTATTCAGACCTAAGATTAAGTATGAATAATTTGATAATTATGATATCTTACAAGCAAAAGGAGTGATTTGATGAAAGAGCAGATTCATTTACCTCAATGTAAAGGGATAATAAATAAACATAATCCACCAGAGGTTAAGGCTAGTGAGTTAAATTTATTTGGAGATGATGTTATCTCCGATGTGTTGACATTTCAAAAAAGCCATCCACTTTATACAAACACACCGCTCATTTCTCTTGATCAATTAGCTAAGCGATGTGAAACAAAAAGTAGGCGAGATAACTTTTATTTCAGCGACAGATGGTAATCATGGGCGAGGAATTGCTTGGGCTGCACGTGAGCTAGGTCAAAAATCGATTATTTATTTGCCTAAAGGATCAACAAAAGCACGACTGGAAGCAATTCGAAATGAAGGTGCGCATGCTGAAATTAAAGATATGAATTATGATGCGACTGTAAAATTATCTGCTGATCTTGCAAAGGAAAAAGGATATGTCATCGTTCAAGACACTGCATGGCAAGGTTATGAAGAGATTCCTCTTTGGATTATGCAGGGCTATGCTGCAATTGCGAAAGAAATAGCTGATGAAACAAAAGAAGTACCAACACATCTTATTTTACAAGCAGGTGTGGGTTCATTTGCAGCAGGTATTGCTGCCTATTATTTAAAACGCTATGGGAATCAGGCGCCAAAACTAATGATTGTTGAACCCAACTTAGCCGACTGTTACTATCAATCTTTAAATAGTCCAAATCAAGAAATTACACCTGTTACAGGAAAAATGAATTCAATTATGGCTGGACTATGTTGTGGTGAACCTAATCTAACAGCTTATCAACTCTTGAAAAAATATGCTTATGCAAGCTTTTCATGTGAAGATGAGTTAGCAGCGCTTGGTATGCGAGTGCTTGGACACCCACTACGAGGAGATGAGCGGATTATTTCTGGAGAATCTGGTGCAGTACCGTTAGGCTTACTTTACTACTTAATGGAAGATGGTAAAAAAGATGACTTAGCTGCATTAGAACTAAATGAACAATCGAAAATTTTAATGATTAGTACAGAAGGCGATACCGATCCAGAAGCGTATTTAGATGTTGTTTGGAAGGGACATTATTCAAATTAAAAACAGCCATTACCTAAAAAATAAAGGTAATGGCTGCTTTAGTTTTACTTCACAATTAATACAGGAGAGTTTGCACGCTTAAATACTTTATGGCTCACACTACCAACAAACATTTCTTGGAAGGTATTTAAGCCGCGACTACCAATGACAAGCATGTCAACAGCTTGATCATTTGCATATTCAACAATTTTTTGTCCAGGATACCCATTAAAGACTGTCGTTTTATAATTAACACCATGGGCTTTCATTTTCTCTTCAAATGGAATGAGATGTTTCCGTCTTGTATGATCGAGATCTACTTTACTTCCTGAATGAAGTACATCTGCTTTAATATCATCAAAATCAATGATATAAATGATTTCAATCTGACTGTCTTCAACAAGTGAGGCAATCTTAATTGCTTCGTCTGCTGCGCGTAAAGAGTTTTCTGATCCATCAGCGGCTAATAAAATGTGTTTATACATATTATCTCCTCCTATTTAAATATCATATACGGCTAATTGGTCGACTAATCTTTTACTTGATTTATTTAAGCCGATTAATTCCACATTATTTTCATTTTCTTGGAATTTAATCATCACCGTATCAACTGCCCCTACTGCTGAGTCATCCCAAATATGAGCGTTTGAAAAGTCTATCACAATATTTTCATTACTAACGCTTTGATCAAATCCTGCTAAGAAGTCTTCAACAGATGCAAAGAATAATTGACCTTCAATTTCATAAATTGTTTGGTCATTAACATGTGACTTAACAACGTTAATTTTTGAAATTTTAGAAACAAAGAAAATGGCACTTAAAATAACTCCGGCAATAACACCTTTTGATAAATCACTTGTAGCAACAACGACAATAACAGTCACTAACATAACAATCGCATCAGTACGTGGTGCTTTAATGAGATATTTAAATGAACCCCAATCAAATGTTCCAATTGATACCATAATCATAACACCAACTAGCACAGGCATTGGTATTTGCACGACTAAGTCGCCTAAACCAATAATTAAAAAGATTAAGAAGACTCCAGCGACTAAGGTGGATAATCGACCTCGTCCGCCTGATTTGACGTTAATAACTGATTGACCAATCATCGCACATCCTGCCATTCCACCAAAGAAACCGGTAATAAAGTTGGCAATACCTTGTCCACGTGATTCCCTATTTTTATCACTTTCTGTATCAGTCATTTCATCAACAATTGATGCAGTTAGTAAAGTCTCTAATAACCCAACAATAGCAAGAGCAATCGAAAATGGAAAAATAATAGCTAATGTTTCTAAATTAAAAGGGACATTAGGAATAAAGAATTCAGGAAAAGATCTTGTAATTGTTCCTAAATCACCGACCGTTCTTAAATCTAAATTAGTGTATAAAGCTATTGCAGTTAATACAATAATGGCAATAAGTGGTGCAGGAATTGCTTTAAAGAATCGGGGTAAAATATAAATAATAGCTAACGTGATTGCGACAAAAAGATAAGTCATATTAGAGATCCCGATAAAATGAGGGACTTGCGCCATAAAAATTAAGATGGCTAAGGCATTAACAAACCCAATCATCACTGCACGCGGAATAAATTTCATTACTTTGGCGACTTTAAAGATTCCAAAAATCACTTGAATAACACCTGTTAAAATTGTCGCAGCAAGTAGGTAATCAAGTCCATGCTCACGAACTAAGGGAGCCATTAATAATGCCATCGCACCTGTTGCAGCAGATATCATCCCAGGCCTACCACCTGCAAAAGCAATAATAACAGCAATCGTAAATGAAGCGTACAATCCAACCATTGGATCGACACCTGCGATAATTGAAAAAGCAATTGCTTCAGGAATAAGTGCAAGTGCGACTAAGATACCTGAGAGAATATCGCCTCTCACATTTGAAAACCATTCAGTTTTAATTTTACTAACCACTTCAACATCCACCTTTAAATTATAATTCACATGAGCTTACTAGTAAAAATAGTTTATCATTTATTTATTTAAATTGAAACCTACTTTAACGCACATATGTTATCATATAGTAAAGCATTTATTATAAAAAAGGAAGGTATTAAAAGTGACACCATTAACTGAAGGTAAATATGTGATTAAACTTACAACGAGAGCAAAAGATGCAAATAAATCATCATTGATGGGAAGTTATTTAGCACAGCGAGCAATAATTACTAAAACAGCTGAATTCATGACGATTACCCTGCATATTTTAGATAATGAAATTGTCTTAGGCTTTCAACTTGAAGGAAGTAGTGACTGGGATGAAGCGGTTGAATATCGAGTTGATGACGTGACAAATCAACGCTTCGAATTATTTGATTTAAACGAACTAACTGAAACGATTAATGCACGCATTCAATATGAATATCCTGAAGAAGGAAAGATTCTAAAAACAGATGAAGAATTTAGAATTGAATTTGATCATGAAAGTATCGAATCTGTGTAAAAAACACTTGTAGAAGGGGGTGACCTTTTACAAGTGTTTTACATTTAGTAAGCTAACCAACCAGAATCTGCTTTGATTACTTCACCATTCACAAAACTAGCATCATCTGAAGCAAGGAATAAAGCAACTTGTGCTATTTCTATTGGCTCGCCACTTCTTGGGTTATTATCAGCCCCTGACATCGCTCTTCCCATACCAAACTCATCGGGTTCGGCCATTGTTGTACCTATATTTGTATTAACACCACCTGGAGCGATGGCATTACAACGAATCCCTTTTGTTGCATATTGAAAACCAACATTTTTTGTCAAACCAACAACTGCGTGTTTGGAGGCGGTATAAGCAGCACCAGCTCGTGAACCAGCTAACCCAGCTGCTGAAGCTATATTAACAATAACACCTTGTTCTTGCTTTAGAAATATAGATAAGGCTTTCCGAGTAGTTCTCATCATAGATGTTGTGTTGATTGCAAATACTTTGTCCCACATTTCATCAGTTACTTTATCTGCAGGTATCATATTATCCATGATTCCAGCGTTGTTTACTAAAATATCAAATGAGCCAAAGGTATTAATTGCAGTATCAATCATATTATCAATATCTGCTTGCTTTGTGACATTGGCAACAACAGATTTTGCTTTGCCACCATTTTCTTCAATTTCTTTTACGACTTGTTTTGCGCCCTCTTCATTTAGGTCAGAAATAATAACACTTGCTCCTTCTTTTGCAAAAAGTGTTGCGATTGCTTTTCCAATACCTGAAGCAGATCCAGTAACGACTGCTACCTTACCTTCAAGTTTCATATAAATCGCCTCCTGATTGTATACGCTTTCATACCTTTATTGTAGGCTTAAATTATC
>CAJDVH010000066.1_pt1 | contig 13127 bp, 14 predicted proteins | sample 7391261 | NCBI WGS metagenome assembly CAJDVH01 (sample SAMEA7055694, study PRJEB34461) | soil metagenome | biome: terrestrial ecosystem; feature: Peninsula; material: soil | place: Antarctica | collected 2016 | reverse complement strand
AGAGATTACCGAATTAATTCAGGTTCAGAAAATATTTATCCGCGAGAAGTAGAAGATGTGTTATTAGAATATGATGAAGTAGTTGATGTTGCTGTTATAGGTAAGCCTGATGAAGAATGGGGCGAAATAGTTGTCGCTTTCGTTGTTCCTAAATCTGAAAAACTAACAGAAGCTGATTTAGATAAATTTATTATTGACAGTAAAAAAGTCGCTCGCTTTAAACGTCCGCGTGAATATTATTTTATTGATGACTTACCCAAAACAGCAAGTGGAAAAGTACAAAAGTTTATCTTAGCAGACAGATTAAAAGAAATTATTGGAGGTAATACTTTATGAGTAGTGAATTAACTAAAGAACAACAAGAAATAAAGGATGCTATTCATCAGCTCGCACAAGAAAAAATTAAACCACGCGCAATTGAAATTGATGAAGAAGCAGTGTACCCAATGGATATATTTAAATTATTAAGTGAATATGGTTATATCGGAGCAAATATGCCAGCTGCATATGGTGGAGCAGAATTAGATTTATTAAGTTTTTGTACGATTGTTGAAGAAATTGCTCGCGTATGTGCGTCTTCATCACAAGTTGTTGTCGTTCAAGAACTAGGTGCCTTACCGATTATGATTGCTGGAAATAAAGAGCAAAAAGAAAAGTTTTTAAAACCACTGGCTGAAGGAAAAAAAATAGGTGCTTATGCCTTAACTGAACCAGGCGCAGGATCAGATGTCAGTAGTTTAAGTACAAAAGCAGAGTTAAAAGGTGATCACTACGTCTTAAACGGCTCGAAGATGTTTATAAGTAATGGCGGTGTAGCTGATTTATATACTGTATTTGCAAAAACAGATAAAGGAATTTCTGTTTTTATAGTTGAAGCAGATACACCTGGTTTTAAAGTAGGAAAATTAGAGAAAAAAATGGGTATTAAAGGATCACCTACGGCACAACTCTATTTAGAAGAGTGTCACGTTCCTAAGGAAAATTTAATTGGTAATGAAGGCGATGGTTGGTTAATTGCTATGAAAACATTTGATAAATCAAGGCCAACAGTTGCTGCACAAGCATTAGGAATTGCTCAAGGAGCCTATGATGTCGCACTTGATTATGTCCAAGAACGTGAACAATTTGGAAAAAGTATTAGTAAATTTCAAACGATTCAGTTCACGCTTGCAGATATGGCTACTCAGATTGAAGCTGCTCGTGCATTAGTCTATAAAGCAGCAGCCAAAGTAAATGAACTAACAGCAACAGGCAAAAACACAGATTTAACGAAGACATCTTCCATGGCTAAGATGTATGCTTCTGATGTTGCTAATAAAGTAACCACAGAAGCTGTACAATTATTAGGAGGTTACGGTTATATTCAAGATTATGTTGTTGAAAGAATGATGCGTGATGCAAAAATCACTCAAATTTATGAAGGCACAAATCAAATTCAAAGAATGATTATTTCTAAAATAATTTTATCAGATAACGCTAAAAATAAATAAGGGGCTGAATAAAATGAGTGATCAAATAAATTATGTGTTTATTCATGGAGCAGGTGGAACCGAAAGTAAATGGCGTGAAATAAAACCCTATTTTAAAGATAAACAAGCAACTTATCTTAATTTACCTGGGCGAAAAGATAAAAAGGAAATAACAGTACAAACGATCGAAGATTACGCAAAAGAAGTAGCTAAAGAAATTACAGATGAGACAATTTTAGTTGGACATTCAATGGGAGGCCTCATTGGTCTTGAAGTTGCGAAAAACAATCCATTAATTAAAGGATTAGTCTTAGTTGCCTCATCATATGAACTACCTGTTCATCCTAGTATCTTAGATAGTTTTGCAAAAGGAGAATTTCCTGAATTTTTATTTAAAGCATCTTATACAAAAGAAATATCAACTGAATTACTTAACCAAGAAAAAGCAGAAAAAACAAATATACCAAGTGAAATTACACATCAAGATTTTGTTGCATGTAACACATATCAAGCAGGAAAAGAAACATTACAATCATTACAAATCCCAGTACTTGCATTATTTGGTTCTGAAGATAAATTATTAGGAAAAGATACAGAAGAAAATCTAATAGAAGCAAATCCACAAATTCAGATTAATAAAATAACAGGTGAAAAACATTATTTAATTTTAGAAAGTCCTAAACAAGTCAGTGACATCATTCGATCATTTAGTGAAAACTGTTAATCTTAAAATAAAATAATAAAGGAGAACGCTAATGGGATTGTATAAAAGACGAAAAAAAGGTGATGAACAACCATCAACTTTAGGTAACTTAAAGTTACGTTTACCTTTTATTCATTATAAAATAGAAATACCTGATTGGATTCAAGGTGCAATTTTATCAGTTGTGCCAATGAGTGTAACAGCAATTATGATGGACGTCTTAGGCATCCCGTTTGAAATTGCTATTGCTTTTGTTATTTTGAATAATTTTCTTTATTTGTTACATACTCACTTTGGTGATCCAGCTATTGCAGGTTGGATTACAGCAGGAATCCCTTTATATGTCGGATTCTTAAGTGGTTTTCCTGAAGGTGATGAACGCATATTAGCTTTAATCGCACTTCAATTAACCTTAGCATTTATTTTTTTATTAATGGGTGTATTTAAAGGCGCTGATACTTTAGTTAAACGATTACCAATGTCATTAAAAGCAGGTATTTTACTTGGTGCAGGATTTGCAGCTGTATTTGGTGAGTTTTCACCTGATGGTCGAATTTGGACAATGCCAATTACGATTTTATTAGGTTCAGCATTTGCCTTTTTTATGATGTTTTCTAATACAGCTGCTCCTTTAAGACAAAAGTATAGATTTTTTAGATATGTTGCTCAATTTGGTATTGCAATCCCATTTGCGCTTGCCTATATATTTGGAATTATTATAGGTGAAGTAGGAAAACCAGAAATTAGTTGGACGCTCGTTTCATTACCAATTAATGAAATTATATCAAGCTATAGTATCTTTGCTGTTGGAATACCAGAACTAAGTTACTTTATTAAAGCACTACCCCTTGCCATTGCTGCTTATATCATAGCTTTTGGTGACGTATTAGTAATGAATTCGTTATTAGGTCAAGCAGATAAAGTGAGAACCGATGAAAAACTGAAATTTAGTCCCGGACGAAATAGTATTATTTCATCAATTAGAAACTTTATTTTAGGTATATTTATGCCATTCTTACCTTTAGCAGGACCGCAATGGACAGCAGGACAAGTCTTAGTCTTAAATAGGTATATGAATAATGATCGCTCAGTTGTTGATAGTTATTGGGGTGGTGCAACGGGTATTTATTGGGGTATGAGTATTGCTTTATTATTAGGACCACTTGTTACACTATTTCAACCCGGTATTAATATCGGTATGTCGCTTACTTTATTAATCCAAGGTTATTTATGTGGTTATTTAGCTTTAGAGATGTTAAGTAAAAAAACAAACCTAGAACGAGGCATAGCAGTTATTGTAGGGGCGATATTAGCAACTCAAGGAGCTGCCTGGGGATTAGGTGTGGGTATTTTACTTTGGTTACTCTTAGAGAAAGAATGGGTTAAATCTGATACAATAAATTAAAACACATAAATTTATGTGTATTTAAAAAAGAGGGATGAAATTATGTTATATATTGATGGTGAATGGAAAGCTGGTCAGCGAAAGGAATTTTTCACTGTGATAAATCCGGCAACGAGTGATGAAATTGGTGAGGTTGCCAATGCTGAGAAAATTGATGCAGAAATAGCAGTTGACGCAGCATCTAGAGCATTTGTAACATGGTCTCAAACAACACCTTACCAACGAGCAAAATATTTATCAGATGCTTATGATTTAATGATAGAAAGAAAAGAAGAGATTGCTCAATTGATGAGTAAAGAACAAGGAAAACCTTTAAAAGCATCAAGAAATGAAGTGCAATATGGAGCTGATTTTTTATTATGGTTTGCCGAAGAAGCTAAACGTGTGTATGGAGAAGTAATCCCTTCAGCGCGTAAAAACCAGCGCTTTATCTCGATCAAACAACCTGTTGGTGTTGTAGGTGCAATTACACCTTGGAACTATCCAGTGTCAATGTTAACTAGAAAGTTAGCTCCAGCCTTAGCAGCAGGATGTACCGTTGTGTTAAAGCCTGCTGAACAAACACCTCTATGTGCTAAAGCCGTTATTGAAATATTTCATGATGTTGGCGTACCTAAAGGTGTTGTTAATTTATTAACTACAGAAAACGCAGAAGAAATCGGTCAAGTTCTTTTAACAGATCGTCGTGTTAAAAAAATAACATTTACTGGTTCAACTGCAGTGGGTAAAAAACTGGCAGCCAAAGCGGCAGAACAAGTTAAATCAATATCAATGGAGTTAGGTGGTCATGCACCCTTTTTAGTCTTAAAAGATGCTAATCCCGAACACGCAGCAAAAGGTGTTTCATTAATTAAATACTTAAATACAGGTCAAGCATGTATTAGTCCTAACCGTATATTTGTGCATGAATCTGTCGCAGATGAATTTATAGCTGTATTAAAAGAACGTGTCGAAAAATTAAAACCTGGTTCAGGCCTTGATGAAACAGTAACTATTGGACCACTTGTTAATCGTGCAGAAGTTGAAAAAGTTGATAATCAAGTTAAAGATGCAAAAGAAAAAGGGGCAAAAGTAATAACAGGTGGATCAATCTTAACAGATGAAAATTTAAGTAAAGGAAACTTTTATGCACCAACAATCCTATCAGGCGTTACCGAAGAAATGAAAATTTATCGCGAAGAAACCTTTGGTCCAGTAGCTCCCATTATTATTTATACGGATCAAGATGATATTTTTGCAATGGCAAATGATACACATTATGGGTTAGCTGCTTATGTTTATACAGAAAATTTATCAGCTGCGATGCATGCATTTGAAGCACTTAATTTTGGTATTATTGGTATTAATGATATTAATCCGACCAGTGCAGCAGCTCCATTTGGTGGGATGAACGAAAGTGGCTTAGGCCGTGAAGGTGCGCGTGAAGGAATTGAAGAGTATTTAGAAACTAAGCTTGGTGGTTTTCAACTAAATTAAGTAGAATTAATTATAATGAACAAAAATTCATAAAAATACTTATAATTGAGGAGAGCTAACATGCTAAAAAAATTGGGCATTAAGCCAATTAAACTTGATTTACCATTTAGATTAAATCATGTCAATTGTTTTCTTGCTGAAGGTAAAAATGGCATGTTATTAATTGATGCCGGGCTAAATAATAAAGAAACGCAACAACGTTGGGAAAAAGAATTAGAAAATGTAGAATTAAAAGATATTATTGTCACGCATCATCATCCTGATCATGTAGGAGCTGCAGGATATCTTCAGCAAAAATATAATGCTAATCTTCATATGGGTAAAATAGAAGAACAACTTGCATTAACACATGTGAGTGATTCATCAGTTAAACGATTGCCGGAATATTACCATAAATCAGGTGTACCTGTTGAAAAAGGCGAAGAGATGTTAGCTAATACTCGTGAATTTTATCCCTTAGTTACGCCTTATCCACAAGTCAATCAAACAATAGCTGAAGATCAAATTTATCAAATAGGAAATGAAGAATATAAGCCTTATATTGTATCGGGTCACTCAGATGGGTTAGTTACATTTTACAATGAAAAACATAAAGTACTTATTAGTACGGATCATATACTTCCAAGAATTACACCAAATATATCTTATTGGTATCAAGGAGATCCAAATCCGCTAGAATCCTATTTTAAATCATTAAATAAAATGAAAGCTTTAGATATTGATTATGTTATCCCCTCACATGGCGAACCATTTTATGATGGAACAAAACGGATTAATGAACTCATTGCTCATCATGAAGAAAGATGTGACTTTACTTTATCGATTTTATCAAATGAAAAATTAAACGTTTATCAAATTGCACAAGCACTTTTCCCATTTGAGTTAACAGTGCATGAACTTCGTTTTGCAATTGGTGAAACAGTAGCTCATCTTACATATCTTAATCAGCGTGGAGAATGCAAAAGAGATATTCATGAAGGCGTCTGGCAATATTATTTATAAAACATATTTAAAGGAGCGAGAAGTGTGAGAGTCGATATTTCTAGAATGGAAAATGAAGAAGCTAAAATTACCTATCAAGAAAGTGGTGGTATGGCAATTATTACAATCCATCGCCCTAAAAAGAGAAACGCACTATCACAAAGAATGTGGAAAAAGCTCTATGATTTAGCTGAAACAGCAGTAGCTAATCCTAAAAACAAAGTGCTTGTATTAAGAGGTGCGGGGCGTCAATTTACAAGTGGATCTGATTTATATGAATTTAATGAGATGACAGTAGAAGAAGCAGAAGAAGCTTTTGTCGTAATGGAAAGAACAATTGCTTATTTTGAACTGTTACCGATGCCGACACTCTGTGTTATCAATGGTCCAGCTATGGGTGCAGGTCTTGAACTAGCTTTAGCATGTGATATGCGTGTTGGATCAGAAAATACTAAATTAGGTATTCCTGTAGGCAGTTTAGGTATTACTTTAAACAATCGATTTGCTCATCGTTTGGTTACATTGCTTGGGCCAAGTAAAACAAAAGAACTTGTTTATATGGGGAAAATATATGATGGTACACAAGCCTATCAACATGGTCTTTTAAATGAACTGGTAGATTCTAATGATTTAGATAGTCACGCACTTAATATGGCAACGCGGATTGCCTCTCAATCACCAAGATCTTTGCTTGCTATTAAACGTGCTGTAGCTGAAAGTACTGAAAGTGCTCCTGAATTATGGGAAGGAACAACTTCATTTGTTGATCCTGAAGATTTCCCAGAAGGTGTGAGCGCATTTGTAGAAAAACGTAAACCACACTTTAATCCAAGATAAATTAAAAGCATCTGAATCAAAAGATTCAGATGCTTTTATTATTTTAGGAATAAAATCTTACGTTAATTGAGGCGCTTTGGATTCAATGAATTTTAAAATGTAATGTTTAATGATTGAAAATTGCTCTTTGATGCGTTGAATCCAATAAGTAATATAGTCTTCAAAACGATCAACCCAATCATTCGTTCGATTATTAATTAACTGTTTTAAAATGATTAAATCAATTTTAAGCTGAACGATTTGGAATTCAATCGTTTCATTAATCGCATCCACTTGTTTATCTTTCAGGTTCTTCATTTTTGTAAAGAAAGGTGGTTGAACAATAGTTGTTTCACCAATTTTTTCTTTATGTGGAGAAAAAACAAGAATACTTTTACGAATTATCTTTAATAATATATTTGGTTCAATTTGATGGTGAGGAATAGGGATAACATGACTTCCAGTTGTTTTGCGTGTTTCTTGTGCTGCAATGATATCTTCAGGCGACACAAAACCACTTAAATAATAATGTGTACTAATTCGACCCACATCAAGCCGCGAGGCAATTAACCTAACCATTTTCATTGATGTCCCAATAATCAATAACCGATCGACATTTAATTTATTTAATTTATTTTTAACATCATTTAAATGTTTATCAGATGAAAAAATAGCCCGTTTAACAGCAGCAATGGTTGTTTTTTCATATTTAGCAGATTTACTGTACTTTTACCTGTACCACTCTTTCCAATTAGCGAATAAACAATCATTCTATCACCTCAAAATCATTTTACATTAATCAAATAAATTATGCTACAAAATATATCAACAGCTATGAATTAATGGTAAAATAAGAGTGGTTTTATAAAGGGGGTTAATTTTATGAATGAAAAAAAATTAACTAAAAATGAAAAAGAAGTATTATTAAAAACATTAAAAATACGCTTTGAAAATAATATGCATCGTCATCCAAATTTATCTTGGTCAAATATAGAAAAGAAAATAAATGGTGCAGATGACAAATTGTTTTCTTTAGATCAAATGGAAAAAACAGGTGGAGAGCCAGATATAGTTAATTCTACTGTCACTGAAATGTATATATTTAACGACTGTTCAAAAGAAAGTCCAAAAGGAAGAAGAAGTATTTGTTATGATTTAGAAGGATTAGAATCAAGGAAAAAACATCAGCCAGAAAATAACGCGATTGATATGGCAAAAGAAATGGGAATCAATTTATTGACTGAAGAAGAATATAGAAGATTACAAACAATAGAAACTTTTGATTTAAAAACATCAAGTTGGATTTATACCCCAAAAGAAATTAGAGCATTAGGTGGTGCACTCTTTTGTGATAATCGTTACCAACATGTATTTACTTATCATAATGGTGCTTCGTCTTATTATGCATCACGTGGATTTAGAGCCTCATTAAAAGTATAATATTTTTTAAAAATATTCTTTAAAAAATGGTATAATAAACAAATAAGCTTGCTAAGTTATCTAAGGAGGAAACATGTTGAAGAAATTTATTGTAAGTATGGCACTATTAATGACATTAAGTGTTTTTGGCTATTCAATGAATGTAGGAGCTGATGCTGCTCCTGGAGATAGAATTGTTGTTTTAGGAGAAGATTTAACAAAAACACAAAAAAATGACATATTAAAAGAAATGGGAATAGATAATCCTGATGATGTTCAAATAACAACAGTATCAAATGCAGATGAACATAAGTATTTAGGAGATTATATTCCAGCAGCTCAAATAGGTCAAAACGCTATCTCATCAGCAATTATTGTTATTGGTGAGAAAAATGATGGGTTATCCATACAACTAAATAATATTGATTATATTACAGAACAAATGTATGGAAATGCACTTAGTACAGCTGGTGTAAAAGATGCAAAAATATATATAACTGCGCCATTTCAAGTATCTGGAACAGGGGCATTAACAGGTATTATGCAAGCATATGAGGTCACAAGTGGCGAGAAGATTACTGAGGATAAAAAAGATGCTGCTACTGAAGAAATGGTGATCACTTCTGAACTCTCAGAAAATGAAACCATGAATGAAGAAGAAGCGGCTAATTTTATAACGATTATTAAGCAAAAAATATCTGAAAAGAAGCCTGAAAGTAAAGAAGAAATAAAGATTTTAATTGAAGAAGTAGCAAATGAAAAGAATTATGATTTAACTAAAGAAGAAATAACAAAATTAGTTGATTTATTTCAAAAATTCAAAGATTTAAATATTGATTGGGACGCGGTTAATCAAAAGATTGATGAAACTAAAGGAAAAGTTACAGACTTTTTAGAGAGTGAAGAAGGTAAATCATTTTTAGAAAAAATTAAAGACTTTTTCAAATCGCTTTGGAATATGATCTTTGGAGAAAATAAATCAGAATAATTTAAAACTAAGCGTGCATAAAAAATAATGCATGCTTAGTTTAATACATTCTTGTTATTTAGAATATTCTAATATATAATAGTGAAAAGTTATTCAAGGAGGAAAATTATGGTAACGTTAAATGAAAGCGCTTCAAAATTAATAACTAGAGCAAGAAGAAATACACTTGGAGATCTATTAAACAGGACAACTAAAAGATATCCAGATAAACAAGCATTTATCTATAAAGATAGACAAGTCAGTTATAGAGTACTTAATGACCTAGTCAATCAAACAGCCAATGGATTAATTAATGACGGAATAAAACAAGGGGATCGGTTAGCAATACTATCTAAGAATAGTTTAGATTTTGTGATTTCAATGTTTGCTATTGCCCGAATTGGAGCAGTATTTATTCCGATAAATTATATGTTGCAAAATAAAGATATTGCGTATATTTTAGGACATGCTGAAGTAAGTGGTTTATTAACTTCAGAAGAATTAGCTCATGTCTTATATACAAGTGGAACAGAGTCAAATCCTAAAGGTGTTATGTTATCTCATAAGAGTATTATTAGTGAATATGTTAGTTGTATTATTGATGGAAAAATGAGTGAAAAAGATGTTTTAGTACATGCTTTACCACTTTACCATAGTGCACAATTGCATGTGTTTTTAGGACCGAGTATTTATTTAGGAGCAAGTGGAATTATTTTAGACGAAGTATCACCAACGACAATTATGAATACGATTACAAAATTTGGAGCAAGTCAATTATTTGCCCCGCCAACTGTTTGGATAGCTATTTTACGTGATCCTAATTTTGATACATATGAATTATCATCATTAAAAAAATGTTACTATGGAGCAGCGATTATGCCACGTGAAATATTAAAAGAGTTATCAAGACGCTTACCAAATGCCTTGTTTTGGAATTTTTATGGTCAAACTGAAGTTGCTCCTCTTGCAACAGCATTACAACCAGAAGATCAATTAAGAAAATTAGGTTCGGCAGGTAGACCCACACTAAACGTGGAGACAAAAATAGTAGATGATAATGACCAAGAAGTTGCTAGAGGAGAAGTAGGAGAAATAGTGCATCAAACTCCACATGCCATGATAGGATATTTAAATGATCCCGAAAAAACAAAAGAAGCATTTAAAAATGGTTGGTTCCATAGTGGTGACTTGGGGATTATGGATGAAGAAGGATATATTACGATTGTTGATCGTAAAAAAGATATTATTAACACAGGTGGTGTAAACGTAGCTAGTAGAGAAATTGAAGAAATTATTTATCAACTAGAAGAAGTATCAGAAGTTGCTGTTATTGGCATACCGGATGATTATTGGATTGAAGCAATTACTGCGATTGTTGTTTTAAAAGACAATCAAACATTGTCTGCAGCAGATATAACGCATTATTGTCAAGAAGAATTATCAAAGTATAAAGCACCTAAACATGTGTTTTTCACTGAAACATTACCTAAAAATCCGAGTGGAAAAGTATTAAAGAAAGATCTCAGAGATATTTATAGTAAACAATAATAAAAATGACCTGCTTATCTTTTAGGTAGGTCATTTTCATGTATAAATAAGGTGAATATATATGATAAAATAACTGATAAGTATTTAATGACACTTAATAGTAAGCAGGTGAAATAAAATGAATGATCAATATGTTATCGGTTGGGGAACTTTAATGCTTATTAATGCAGGTCTTGCACAAGGGAAAAATAGATCAGGTCTTAATTGGTTTTTAATCTCATTGTTATTAGGCCCATTAGCTACATTTATTTTAGTATTACTAGAAAAATTACCTGAAAAATAATTAAATAAATGTATTTTATCATCAAAATAGAGTTAATCTGCTAAACTAATGATAAGAGTAGGAGTGAGAAGATGGCAGAAGAAAAAATCAAAGTAGTTGGAATTGCTGGGGAACTAACTGGCTGGAAAGTAACCATTGCTTTACATGAACTATTAGAGATAATGAAAAAAATAAATCCACAAATCACAACAGAATTAATTGAAATGAAAGAGTATGATGTTGAATTTGTTACAGGCGAACCATTATCTTATTACAATGACGATACGTGGGAAGTGATCAGTAAAATAAATGCTGCAGACATTGTCGTATTTGGTACACCGATTTATCAGGCATCAATTACTGGTGCTTTAAAAAACTTATTAGACCATTTTCCAGTAGATGCATTTAACCGCAAAGTAACAGGAATGGTGACAATTGGTGGAATTGAAAAGCATTTTTTAGTTTCAGAATATCAATTAAAACCAATTTTATCCTATTTAAAAGGGCTTGTACCACGTCGAAATGTATTTGTGCATAGTGATTCATTTAATGAGATAAATGAAATAATTGATGAGCACGTACTACCACGTATGCAATTAATGGCTGAGGAGATGTTAGAGTTACAAAAATGCATTAAATAAAAAACTATGAGTTATCTAAACGATGATAATAGTTAATTAAAAAATCGTTAGTAATCTGACCATGCTTTACTTGATAAACTTTATAACTAATCATAGCTTCATTATTGTAGGGAACGATAAAATCATGCTGTTTGTTTCCATCTAAGTAAATAATCGCTGCTTTTGAAGGCATATGACTTGTTTGATCACCTCTTAAACGTTTGTAGCTAACGCGATTAAAATAGGTAAATAATTCATTTATTTTAACTTGATCTGTGGTTGTTTTAGTTTTACCGTTTATCTCCATAGAGATTTTAACCACATCAGATTGTTTTATGGCTAACGTAGCGTTAAAGCTTTTCTCTCGGTAATCAGACTGGATTATTCCAAGAACAGCTACACTAACAACGATGATAATACTTAAGATAATAATTATACGTTCCATATGTCTCATCCTTTATAGTACTTTTATTATTTTAATAATCAGTGCTATTGAGAGATTTTAGGAAATGTGTGCTCATCATAAGTATAAACAGTAAAACGTCATTTGTCACAAGTGATTAATCATTTTTAAGGAGGACATGATGAATTTGGGTAAATCCAAAGATCAACATTTAAGCGGTAAAATATATTCATTTAGTTTATTAATCTTTTTAGTTATTGCATTTATTATTTATTTTACATATTTACCAAACAAGACATATCTATTTAATTGTTGCCTTATTTATTAACTTAGGTGAAGAGCGACCATTTGTTAAACAGTATAATCAAGTGATGGAAGAATATGAAAAGACAAACGACCCAAAAGAATTATATCAAGGATTAATTAATATAAATTTCACACCAACAAAAATAGAAACAAAAAATGCTTATAACCTAAGCATGTCAACTGCTTTACACCGACTAAATCGAACAAAAGAAGCCTTAACTTATTTAGATAAAATCAACACTAAAAATCCAGAACTAGCAAAAATTGTTGACGAACAAAAAAAGTATTTTAAAAGTAAGAAAAAATAAATGATTTTATAAAGGATGATCATGATGATTAAAGCAGTGTTTTTTGATGTGAATGAAACAGTCTTAGATTTATCGTCATTAAAAGAAAAATTCACTAAATATTTATCAGATGATCAGGTTGTAAATTATTGGTTTACGAAGCTTTTACATACATCGAATACAATTGCTATTCTAGATGAGTATGTGAATTTTGGTGAGTTATCAGCGATCGTGTTAGAAAACGTCTTCTATGAACATGGAAAAACACTAACAGAAGAAGCTAAATCAGATATTTTAGGAACTTTTAGAAAACTATCCCCATATCCTGATGTGAAAGCAGCGCTTAACATCTTAAAAGATAATGATATTAAAGTAATTGCTGTTTCTAATTCATCATTAGAAATGATGGAACAACAACTTACAAATGCAGGACTAATTGGTTTGTTTGATCATTATTATTCGGTT
>CAJDVH010000032.1_pt1 | contig 13707 bp, 9 predicted proteins | sample 7391261 | NCBI WGS metagenome assembly CAJDVH01 (sample SAMEA7055694, study PRJEB34461) | soil metagenome | biome: terrestrial ecosystem; feature: Peninsula; material: soil | place: Antarctica | collected 2016 | reverse complement strand
TCTCCAAACTTTTTTGCATAAGCTTGCAATAGAGAATAATCTTCAACCCCAAGTCGAAAGGCCTCCCAACGACGGCTGGAAATGATGTTTCCCGAGGTGTCATTATAGATAACTGAATAACTACCAGATCTATTATAATTCCCTACATTAGGTAAGTTTAATTTATTACCATTTCTTTCATCTGCATAATTCCAGAAACCAATCCCTTTGTAACCATTTAAAAATGCATCCCAGGACATTAAACGGTAAAAACTATAAGGCGATAATTCTCTTGAAGGTGTAAATCCATTATAGGTCCAAATTTCAGGCTTTCCAACTGTCAATTGGCCAATCTCCGTATAGGAAGTATGAATTTGAGCTATATCTAATAAAGGTAATAGAGAATCAATATTGGCTTTGGTTCCCAGGGTCGCGTAAAACTTTATACCAGGAATTTCATTCTTTACCCATTTAATTAATCTTTTAAAGTCATTTATATTTTCGTCTTTAATCTCATCATAGGGGTACAAATAGATTTCAGCATTCGAAAAATTACTATTTAAAACCAACAGTTTTATCCTATTGTACCAGTTAATAAAGTTTACTTTCCATTTGGATGACATGAACAGCCCACCTTTGTAACCATTACTTCTCATTGGATTAGAATAATCCATGTAAAGCAAAACTTTTTCACTCGTTGGAAAATTCCTTAGATATTCAACAAAGATTTCCTCTCCATTCATTAATAAATCCGGCAGCCTTGCCGGAGGAATTACAAATGTATTTACATAATGTGACTGCAAATCTTTAGCAACATTGTTTTCAATACCTCTTAACATGGGATTATTAAAGTATGCCCATACATTTACATTTAATCCTTCATTATTCTGGGGTGAAGGAATAATATTATAAATCTCGCATTCAAGGTTTATTGTAGATGTTTTGAGTTTTGATGAAATCATAATACTAGAAGACTCCACTCCTGTCTTAATGCCACTCATTTTTAATAAAAACATTCTTGATTCTCCGGGCTCGATGTCAATACTTTCGGTAACCTTAATTAATGGGTCTGCAACATTCTCAAAATAAGTGGTAGGAACAAATGCTACATTATACAATTCAATACTGTATTTGTCCGTCGAATTTACTTTGAAAGTGAATGTTTGTTCTGTTTGACTACTATTCGTCAATAAGAATGATTTGTATTGTACGCCGTTAATTAGAATTGAACAGGTAAAACTTAAATTATTCTCATTTTTAACTGGATCACGAGATTGATTGAACTCCGCCCAATTATTAAAATATTCTAAAATAAAAGGTTCATTAAACTTACTATTTAAATTAGAGGCTTTTATTTTCCCAAGATTATCTTTAACTATCTCCAAATTACTTTGTGTATTTGCCTGACTAATTTGATTCCCTATTTCCGCAAATTCATCATTCTGATATCTATTTGTGGTTTTTAAACTATTTTCAACATCTCCTTTTATTCTGTCTAATTTCCTTCTGCTGAGAATGGGAGTTTTTAAAGAATCTACATACTCTTTAAGTGATTTATCCACCATTGGATAATTAGCTTTTTTGGCAATTTTACCTCTGAAAACTTGAATTTCATCACTAAAAATAAAGGAACCTTTTGCAATTACATTTAAGGTTACAAACCTGGCTGAATCATTTATATTTTTAATAGAAAATTCTTTTGGTTGAAGTCCACCCGAAATATTGTCAAGTACATCTGCTGCATCTCCAATAAATTTATGTTTAAGATTATCCGTACTTGTAAATACAAAAATATTTTCGGGGTAATATACACCAGCATCAACTGCTCTGAAGGAACTAAATATAATTGATCCAATTAGACATATACTATCTAAATCTATTGTTATTAAAACATCCTTATTCTGCCATCCAACCGTCGTTGCTTGATTCCAAAAGCTTCTTTCTGTTGTATATTTCCCATCAGTTAATGAAATTATATCAGAGGAGGGAGCTGAATTAGGGTAATTAGGTTTTTCAGATAATTGATATTTTCTATTCAATGCAATGTTCTGGGATTGTACAGATAATTGAAAATTGAAAATGAATAAAAATAGAAAAGAGATAATCTTACAAAAAGAGAATTTTCTATTTATGATTAAAGCAAGAGGAATCGAATTCCATTTTTTCACATTTATGTGATCCACAATTAAATTTGATTTACTATTTTTTTTCAAGAAAATCATGGTTGGATAACTTTCATAATATTACATTTACTTTTAAAAATCTAAAACCAAATACTAATTATTTACCATATTATTTAACATAGTGATTATTTTTAAAGATTGCTCTTTCGGGGATTTATTTTTTAATACGAACTCTTTTGCTTTCATACCAAAATTGTTTAAATCATTTTGTGGTTTGTTGCAAACCTGTAGAATAGAATCACTAAGAGCTTCTATAGATCCTTCTCTTACTACAAAGCAATACTCAAAATATTCTTTCGGTATACCAGGCAAAGAATACATAATACAGGGGGTGCCCGATCCTAAATACTCCATTACTTTTGAAGGAAACGAATATTTGGTAAATTCACCTTCTGAAGTTCGTGGATTAACCAAAACAGTTGCTCTTTGTTGTAAGGCTAAAATTTTTTCCCTTGGTAATTGCCCCAAATTAGAAATTCTGCCATCCAATTTTACTCTATTATTAATTTCTTCAATAGCATCACCATCACCACAAATCCAAAGACGAAAGTTATCATTCTTTATTAAAGAAAAAGCATCTAACAAATTTAAAATACCATATCTCTTTGCCAGGGTTCCAGTGTAAAGTATTGTTTTATATTCCTCCTTAATTATAGTCTTATCAACTACCTCCGGATTATATATTCCTTCAACAACAACCCACGGTCTTAAACCGATTTTCAAAGGTTCTACCATATATTTTGATAAGATTACAAAAGCATCTACCTTTTTAATTAGATTGTTCAAATATCTATTCTCAAAATTTTTTAATGACTTAAAAACAAAATTATTACTACCACCCATATATTGCGGTAAATCTGGAACAATTAAACAAACCTTAATTAAAGGGTGCTTTTCCTTTAAATCTAGAGCAGCTTTTAAGAAAGGAATGTGCATGGCATATACAAGAATTATTTCATCCCCTTTCTTAGCCATTTTATTTAAATAAGACTTCGAGTTTAAATAACGGGAATAAAATTTATAAACGGAGAGATTTATAAACCCAGCATTTATATCGTCTGATATTCCGTTGTGAGAAAAATGAAAAGTACGTAATTTAAAGTCTTCATATCGTAAAGGGTAAGATCCCACATAAGGCAAATTGAGCAACCTTAGTTTTTTCGTATGATAGTCCAGACCTTTAACGATAGCCCATTGTAATGTATTTGCTGCATTCTGAATAACTCCTGTGCTCTTTTTTTCAATTTCAGATTTAATTTCATCTGGGAAAAGACCGCCAAGAAATATTATGGTGTTTGAATTTTCCATCAATTATGTAAATATTATTTACTCAGAATTTTTAAATCAGCCATTTTAAAAATCAAATTTATTATTGTGGATTTGTATCCCAAATTTTAATAGTCTACGAAATAGTCTTAAATTAGAAGATACCTATTATATATTAATATCATTCATTAATTATTGTTTTAATTAAATCCATCCAAAGAGTAATAATCCTCCTTTTATTGTTCGTAATTCTAACACCTTTTGCATTTAATTTTATTTCATTTTTCTTAATAGGGTTATCCACTAAAAACCAAAGAGCTTCCTTAAGTGCTATGGCGTTATTTACGGGTATTAATAATCCATTTATTCCATTATTAATTAATGCACGTGCACCTCCTGATCCAAAATCTGTTGATATACATGCCAAACCTGCTGCCATAGCTTCAATTAGCACATTTGGCAGACCTTCATGATTGGAAGTAATTACAAAAATATCGGCGTCCTTAAAATAGGTCATAACATTATCAACATGACCTTCCAGAATTACCCTATTTTCCAGATTTAACTTTTGAATCATTATTTGTAATTCTTTAAGTTCATATCCATCTCCTAAAATTCTTAATTTATAACCAGGAATATCTGCAAGAGCAAAACCTTGAATAAGCATAGGATAGTTTTTCTCTTCCGATAATCTTCCGGCAGCAATTATTTCCTTTTTACAAATAGAAGAAGTTTCCAAAGGAAGATTTTCCTCCATTATCATATTTTGAATAATTACTCCTTTTTTCCGAATTCGTTTCGAAAAGAAATTTCTCACATCTTCGGTTTGAAAAACTATTTTAGTTGCAAAAGCAAAAACAATATTTCTCATAAACCTGTGTATCATTAATTTTGGAAGAAATCGTGGATCAACTCTTTCCGATAATAAGACAGGTATTCCTGAAAATCTTGCAGAAAAAGTCCCTACCTCTGCTAATGCAAGATTAAAAATAATAAGACAATCTGGCCTATTTGCTTTCAAAACTTGATTTAATTCATAAAATGCCTTAAATTTTCCAAACAGTCCGATTGGAGGGCTTTTTAAAACAACAATTTTATAAGGAAGGATTTGAGAAAACCAATCCTGATTCCACGAGTAAACATAAATCTCATGCCCCAAAGAAAAAAATTCCTCTATAAGTGTTTGAAGTATCTTCTCACCCCCTCCTAATTTGACATTACCAAGTAAAAATCCCAACTTCATAATATATAGAATTGATTTATTGTATTACCCGGTAATTTATTTACTAAATCCTTTTTTACTAATTCCACATTGCTCTCTTTCATAAGAATTGAGCCGGCATACAAGATTGGTAGGAGTATCCAGGTAAACCGATCATTTAAAACAACGATAAAAAAATGATTAAATAAATTCAATGCTAACAAAACTAAAATCAAATAAGAAAAGTTTAATTTTTTTGGAAGCCCAATATTTTTAAAAATTAAAAAGTATATATAATAATAGATAACTAGTCCAACAATACCCAAGCCAACCATTGTTTCTAAGAAGTTATTATGAGAATAAATTGCAAATCCTTTGTCTCTATAAAATAAATTTGAAAAATTTAAATAACCCTGGCCAAAAATTGGGTGGCTATTTATATAATTTACTGAATAATTAATAAAATCTAACCTCAACTGATCACTCTTATTTAGTTTAGATATAGTTGAAAAAAACTTTAATTCCTCAAACCTATTAATAATAAATGAAAAATAATCTTCAGGAATAAGTATTAAGATTAATTGTATTAAAATTAGTATAACAATGGATAGGCTAAGTTTTGATTTACGGTTTAACATGATATATATCAAAAACACTCCTGTGATACTAAAGATTATGGATTTCCGAGAACCTAAAAATATGATTATAATAAAAGCTACTATCGCTAGTAATATTGCCCATTTTTTATTCTCATTAAAATAAAAATATAGAAAACAAACAAATGAATTTGATACAATCATCCCCACTACATTTACGTTCGGAAGGGCCTCATCAGAGGCCTCCGTCAACGCAGAATTTGCCCGCCCGAATCCTAAAGCCGAAATATCCCACATTGAAAAAAACACAAGTGCATAAACCAACCCTGAAATAGCTAACATTACCATGGCAAACTTCACATTTTCTTTACTATCCAATAGTGAAATCAGAAGGAAGGAAATAAATATATATTTAAATAATATAATGGAATTTGATGCTGCTAGTGCAGAATCCGAAGCCCAAATAGTTGAAAAAAAAGCATATAATCCAAATAGGAGGGTAATTAGAAGATACTTTTTATAAACTAATTTTCTTTTAACCAATAATTTATAAACGAATCCCAATAATAGTAATGCATAAGTGGGTTCGATTAAGAAAAGATACTTACCATAATAAAATCCCACATTAATTAGTAGAAAGAAAAACAGTATAAATTTATCTAACGTAACCGAGGACCCCCAATAAACTAAATTTATCTTTTTTACTTTCATTTACTTTTCAAATCCAATTTAAATTATTTATGCCCAAAATAGCTTTCAGTTCTTCTTTGAGCTAAAATAGGATATTATATTATCTATATATATTTTGGATTCCCTTTTTGTAATAACAAACAGATTATTATGTATTTCGGTTATTACTACAAGAATTAAATAAACTGAAATGCATAATAATGACAAAATAATATTTATTGTAAAGTATTGAATCAAAAAATAAAAAGGAATAAGATAAAGTATGGAAATTAGTAATATTTTCATCATTTCTTTCCAGGGAAAAATTTCATTTAATTTACAATTCAATATAATCAAATCATATTTAGTTAATAATATTCGGGGTAATATACTGCTTAAGACTGCGCTAACAATTGCTCCATTTAATCCAAATTGTTTTATTGCAAAGAAAGTAAATGGTACAATAAAAATTAAAGAATATAAATAAGCATACAAAGATCTTCTAGTTTCACCTGATGCTCTTAATGCAATACCGTTTCCCATAGCCGAAAAGATGAATGTAAATAAATATATTTGAAAATAAGGTACACTCTCCATGTATTTATTAGAAAACAAAAAAGGCACAATAACCGGGGAAAATAGTGCTACAATAAAAATTACTGGCACAGTATAACTCAATGTTTTCAAGACCATTGATTTATATAGTTCCAATGACAATTTAAGATCAGAATCGGCGAATGCAACAGCCATGCGTGGAATATAAACCTGCGAGATGGATAAATAAATTTGATTTAAACCTGGTACACCATAAGAGGCAATTGAATAAATGGCATATCCTGCTGGTGATATGTAGGACAGCAGAATGAGTTTATCAATCTGTTGTGCGAAGATTCTCGTAGAGTTTGCAATACCTAAAGGTATAGAATAGGAGACTTGTTTCTTGAGCAAGGAATAATTCCACAAAACATTTCCATTATTACTTTTTATTGTAAAATATACATATATTATTACATAAATAAATAATATTAAATAATTTACTAACAATGCTAAAAAAATAGATTGTAAGGAGGGATTATACCAATAAAAGAGAAATATTAAAAAAACTCTAGTTATAGTAGATATAGGTAAGTATAAAGCACTAGTTAAATTATCATGTTTTACTACATAAAGATTAGAAATAATCACCGTGGGAATTGAAAAAAAGATTCCCAGGATCAAATAAACAAAATTTGATTCCAATTGATTATTAGCAATAAAAAGATTTCTAAATTCAGGAATCAGGAAGAGAAGAAAAGTTACAACTGCTATTATTACTAACAACATAAAAGATTGAAAAACTAAAATTTTCCGTTCTGATTGATCACTTTTAGGATAGAAAAAATATAATTCTGAAGAAATACCAAAACTAAAAAATGACATACAAAAAGCCATAATGAGATTAAATTGGGCATATACTCCAAAATCATCATTAGTTAATAGGTGTGCCAAAATCATTGGCACTAAAAAACTTAATAAAAGTGCCGAGAATTGTCCAAATACCAAAGCACCCATTTGCTTTCTATATATACTCATAAATAATCAGGAATCAACCGTGGTTCATTTTCAATAGAAGTTTTTACAACCCTAGCAGGATTTCCTGCCACTATACAATTAGATGGTACATCCTTTGTTACCACAGAGTTAGCTGCAACTATCGAATTCTCACCTATGGTAACTCCTTTATTTATTATTGAATTCCGGCCAATCCAAACATTATCACCAATTTTTATTGGTTTAGATACTGCATATTGCCAGCTTCTATAGGGATGAGCATATGATTTTACATTCATTAATAATCTATCCGCCGGATTTACCGGGTGATTATTATTATCAATCACAATTACATTATTTGATATTAATACATAATTGCCAATTTCAATTGAATTTGCAGCACCAACAGCACAATTTGGTCCAACCAAACAGTGTGAGCCTATTTTAATTTTTCCTTTATCAAAGGAAATAAGAGTCCCCGAAAGTTTAAAATAATCTCCAACTTTTATATTTTCTTTACAGGCTCCCCCATTTAGTTCAATTCTAGCTGTGAAAGTTATAATTGGATTCGATCCTATCAAAGCAGATTGAAGGATCAACTTTTCTGTCTTATTTTGCCTATATTTTCTAAAAACATTTAAAAAAAAATTTATCATAAAATTTTGATTTCTTTATTAAAAGGAAAAAAAGTCGCGAAAAATTAAAACTACTAATATTCCTTTTACAGATCTATTTCAACAGTTAATGGTTTATACTTGTGTATAAACTTACTTAAAGTCATAAATATATTCCTACATTTATTTTCTCTAAGCAACAATTTAATTTCAAAGTTTTGTACTATATAAATTCAACCTACTGTCTTAAACCAGATTATTTAATTGTAGGTAAATTCTCAAAACCAAATAAGTTAACTTTAAAGTGGTCTACAAAAGACCTTTTTGAGCATATTTTTTTTAAAAAGAACTGAATTTTTTGCATAGGCATTCCTATTTTTTTACACTTATACAACATCTATATGATGCTAAATAGGTCCATTTAAATTAGATCTGCCCAATTAAATTAAGTCACGGCTTCGCCTATTCTCAGTTCCAGATAAAATGAAAACTGAGCTTTAATTAATTTAGATTAAAAACTATTTTCTTTTAAAAAAATTCCACCATTTGGTGTTGTTATTCTCTTCAGTATAGCCATAACCATAACCATACTTTCCTGTACCCTTCCCTCTCATTCCATTATACACAATAGCAGGATTTTTCAATCTTCCTTTTGTATTAAACTGTTCAAGTTTTGGCAAGAACATCTTTGGAGTATAATCATGCCGTACAACATAAACACTAACATTTGCCATTGGAGATACGAGAAAGGCATCCGTAACAGGATTGGTGGGTGCTGTATCAATAATGATGTAGTCAAATTGCAGGTCAAGATCTGTTAATAGTTGTTCCAGGCGACCATTAGAAATCAGTTCTGAAGGATTTGGGGGAATAGGGCCAGAGGGCAATAATACAAGGTTTGGGAAACCAGTATCCTTCATAATATCTGATAACTGTTTTTTTCCTACAAGATAGTTTGAAATTCCGACTGCTCTGCTAATATTAAATACCTCACTCAATTTAGGCTTGCGTAAATCTAATTCCAGAACAGCAACTTTTTTATCCATCAAAGCAAGGCTAATTCCCAGGTTAATGGCAATAAAACTTTTTCCTTCCCCTGAAATGCTGGAGGTAATCATTATACGTTTGTGGGTTTCATCAATTCCCATATAACCAAGTGATGTACGCAATTGCCTGAACTGCTCAGCTATAAAGCTTCTTTTCCCTTCAGAGATAACTATAGGTGTTTTAGATCGATCAAATGCAACTTCGCCCAATATAGGAAGTGTTGTTTGTTTTTCAACTTCGTTTTTATTTTGAACAGTTCGGCTAAGCAGGTCTTTAATAAAAATAAAACCAATTCCTAACACAAAAGCACCAAGGATTGCCCCCAGGTAAATTAAGTTACGTTTAGGGCTAATTGGAATACTGGAAGTTTCTGCCTTATCAATTATTCGAGTATCAGCTACCGCAGATGCTGTGGACAGAGCGGTCTCTTCCCGCTTTTGTAATAAAAAAGTATAAATATTATTTTTAATGCTTTGCTGCCGGCTGATACTTAGCAATTCACGCTCCTTCTGTGGAATTGCAGCTAAAATATTAGAAAACTTATTGTTCGTACTGCTGAGATCTGCCCTAGCAGCTTGCAGGTTTTTACGCTGATTACTAATATTATCAACAATTGCCGGTTTTAATTGAGCAATTCCGTCTACAAGCGAAATAACTGCCGGGTTATTCTCCGGAACAATTTTTCTTGTTTGCTCATACTGTAATTCCAATTCACTGAGTTGCTTTAATAAAATTGTAAGACCCGGATCCGCCACTCCCATTGTAGAAGGGACGATACCAGTCAAACCCCGATTGGAATTTACATAAGAGCTAACCTGATCCAAAATTGCCAATTGAACATTAATATCACTAATCTGCTGATCATTTTGAGCAACAGTTTGAAGGAAGATCTCTCCTTGCGCACTGATATTGGTCAATTTATTACTTGATCGAAAACTCTGGAGGGAACCCTCCACCGAATCCAATTCATGAACCACATATTTTAACCTGTCATCTACAAATTTCAAAGTATTCGCTGCTAGTATATTTTTATCGAGAATTGCAGCCTCATTATAGACTTTTAATAATTCGTTTAAAATATCTTCATTTCTTTGAGGAATCTCACCATCAAAACTAATACTAATAAGATTGGATGCATTACCAGATAGACCGGTAGTTAGTTGACTTAGTAAACTATTGGCTGTATTTTTTATACTATTCAGGGAAAAGAAATACTTTACATCATCTTCATTTCCATTAAATTTTCCTTTATATTTATCATTCTTAGTGAACTTTAAGGTTCCGTAAGCAGTATTCTGCCAGACATTTAAGGGATATTCTGAATTTTCAATTACAACAATACTTTTAGTTTGGTCATAATCAAAAGGTATATCCTTTATTTGTTTAAGACTGTCCAGGTTTCTAATTTGGATATTCACCGGAGAGGCATTGTAGCCACTTCCGGTACTCACACGTCCGGATACTTTAACAGAAGCATATAAATGTAAATTTCTCACAACATCCTGCATCAGGGTTTTTGATTTTAAGATCTCCACCTCATTATCAACTCCCTTTCGCCCACCAAAGAGGTCAAAAGCTTCCAATGGATCAACGCCACCTATCCCTTTTTTTTCATCCTTTACCAGTATAGAAGCAGTCGTTTGATAAACAGGGTTTGTATATCGCAAATAAAGCCAGGCACTTGACAGACTTATTATTAAAAGAAGTACGAACCAGGGCCAGTATGGTGTATATTTATCAAATACTTCGCTCAGTGAAACTTCTTCTGTAACATTCGATTCCTGAATGGTATTGGTTGCCATTATAATAAATTATTTAAGTAAACTATTAAGAACAACAACGATTACAGAAACTCCGCTAAACACCACGGGTAAGATACGCAAAGTTGCATCTGTACTGGCAATTTTACCTTTACCAGGTTCTACATATATTACATCGTTGGATTTTAAAAAATAATAGGGAGAGGATAACAATTTAGATGAATTGAGATCAAGTCTTTTCATCAATTTCTCGTCACCCTCCTGTCGGATGAGGATCACATTATTCCGCATACCATAAATAGTTAAATCACCCGCTTGTCCAATTGCCTCTAAAATACTAAGCTGTTCACTCGGTACATTTACCACACCTGGTTTAAGAACCTCCCCCAAAACTGTTACCCGGAAATTAAGGTAGCGGGAAGTAACAATAGGGTCATATAACAATTTTCCATTAATTAATTTCTGTGTAATATCGTTTTCAAGTTGTTTTTGAGTTAAACCCGCTGCGGTAATATTTCCCAACATGGGAAATTTAATTGTCCCATCCTGACCTACCAAATATCCAGCTGTTTGTGGCATATTTGGATTCGTCATACTCCCAGGATTAGTGGGCATATTGGGCATATTGAATATAATTGTTGCTTCATTACTAAGGCTACTTACAGCAATACTCAAAATATCATTCTTTTGAATAACGGGCACCAATCCTGAATGTGATGCAATGCGAGCAGAATCTGCTACATCGCTAAAATAGGCAACCTTACCAGTACTCAAACAAGAAGTAAGTGCCATCATTAAAGAAATACTTAGCAGGGAATATTTGAAAAACGGATTTAATTTGGCCATATTAACCATTAAGGATTTGAAAAATATTTGCAAAGGTAAATTATTCAGAGGAGGATGTTCAAAAAGGTTTTAAGAATTGGACAATTTTAACGTGGTAAAATAAGATTATTTCTGCCATCGTATCATTTAAAAAAATTTAAAGGAGTTGTATAAAAATTAATATATTAATTAACCTGGTTTCTACCTATTTTAAAGACAAAATCTCCCAGGAAAATTATTCTACTTTGAAATACATTTTATACCATTCCACAAACTCTCCCACTCCCCTCTCAATACTCGTCTCCGGCTTATAACCAAAATCCTCCTCCAACGTCTGTACATCAGCCCACGTTTGTTCAACGTCTCCCGGCTGCATGGGCATCATTTCCTTCGTAGCAACAAGGCCGGTGCATTTTTCAATCTCTGAAATAAAATCTAGAAGTTTTACAGGTTTGCTGTTTCCTATATTATATAAGGAGTACATTGACTTTTTATCTCTTTCGTGTAACATTGTTGCGGCTAAACCCTCTACAATATCATCTATATACTTTTTATCTCTTTCGTGTAACATTGTTGCGGCTAAACCCTCTACAATATCATCTATATAAGTAAAGTCGCGTGATAAGTTACCGTTATTAAATACTTTTATGGGTTTATCATTAAGAATGGCATCTGTAAACAGGAACATGGCCATATCAGGTCGGCCCCAGGGACCATATACTGTAAAGAAGCGTAGTCCGATGGTCTCAATTTTAAACAAATGACTATAGGTATAAGCCATTAATTCATTACTTTTTTTTGTAGCTGCATAAAAACTGATGGGATGATCCACATTGTCCGTTACAGAAAAAGGAACCTTTTCATTTAAACCATAAACACTGGAACTGCTGGCATAAACCAATTTCCGTACTTTGAAATTTCTTATGCATTCCAGAAGATTCACAAAACTAACGATATTACTATCCACGTAAGCCATGGGGTTTTCAAGAGAATATCTTACACCAGCCTGGGCAGCAAGATTGCAAACTATTTCAAATTGTTGTTCTTTAAATAATTTGGGAAGGTTTTCCTTATCCTCCAGGTTTATTTTTATAAACCCAAAGTTTTTATAGGTATTACTTTGGGAAAGTAAGTTCCAACCTGGCTTTTCATCAATACCCAATTCTTTTAAGCGGGAGTAACATCATAGTAGTCATTGATATTATCAAGCCCTGTAACCTCATGACCAAGTGCAATTAACTTTTTACATAAATGATACCCTATAAAACCTGCAGCCCCAGTTACCAATATATTCATGTTGCTTAAATTAAGTTTGAAACGCCTATGGAGGAATAAGTAAACCCTATTTCCCTCATTTTCTTTCCATCTAATAATTTTCTTCCATCAAAAACAAAAGCGGGCTTTGTTACAGCTTGGTAGATTTTTTTCCAATCATACTCTTTAAATTCATCCCACTCGGTTAATATGGCGATGGCATGTGCTTTATCACATGCTTCGTATGGATCATTAATCACTGTAACAAGTCTTCTATTTTCTTCTGGTGTGCGGGTTTTTAGATAATCAAGGTCCTCAAAAATCCTTTCTTCAGACACTTTAGGATCATAAATAATAATGTGGGCCTCTTCATTCAATAAAGCGTCTGCCACATATATTGCGGGAGATTCACGCGTGTCATTCGTATCCTTTTTAAATGCCCATCCTAAAAAAGCAATCTTCTTTCCGGAAACTGTATTATATAATTTATTGACAATGTTTTCTGCAAAGCGTTGCTTTTGATGATCATTCATAATAATCACCTGTTCCCAATAATCTGCCACTTCGTTTAAACCATAAGATTTGGCGATGTAAACAAGGTTTAAAATATCTTTTTGAAAGCAGGATCCGCCAAAACCAACAGATGCTTTTAGAAATTTAGGTCCAATACGGCTATCCATACCAATGGCAATGGCTACCTCATCCACATCAGCACCTGTTACCTCGCAAAGTTCTGAAATAGAGTTTATAGAAGAAACTCTTTGGGCCAGGAATGCGTTGGCT
>CAJDVH010000138.1_pt1 | contig 13831 bp, 13 predicted proteins | sample 7391261 | NCBI WGS metagenome assembly CAJDVH01 (sample SAMEA7055694, study PRJEB34461) | soil metagenome | biome: terrestrial ecosystem; feature: Peninsula; material: soil | place: Antarctica | collected 2016 | reverse complement strand
TTCAAGAACATCATACATTTCTTGAATACTCGCTTCAATTTTAGGAATGATTTCTTTACTTTTATCTATGCTTTTAAGCTCAATTTCTTTAACAGCATCGAGTAACTCTTGTTGATGTTTACCCATTTTTGTACTCAAGCCTAAACTTTCAACAGGATATCCATTAGCAGCCATTTCTTCAAGACCGTTATTTAGTTCATCAATTTTCTCTGGTAATTCAATCTTACAAGTACGATATAAATCAACATATTCTTCCATCTCTAGTTGGATTTGTTTAATATCTTTATTTACTTGATCAACAATTTTTTTAGCTTGACGATACTCACCTTCGCTAACGAGCTCATCATATGTAATCAATGCTTGATTTAATTTTTCAAAATCTTTTTCAAATCTGACAGTCCCTTTACCATATGACTGTTTATTTTCTGTAAGTGTTTCTTGCATTTCTTTAATTTTAGGTTTAATTTTTTCGACATTATTTCGGCCTGATTTTTCTATTTCTAAATATTCATTTAATTGATTTAAGATTAATGTAATATCTTTTTCAATTTTTTCTAATCGTGTTTCAGTTTCGCTTAACGATTTACGTGAAGAACTGAATTTAAAATGATTCGCATATGTTTTAGCATCTGATAAAGACACCTCAACATTTGCAAGGTCGTCTGTTATAACGACTTCCCATAGGTTTTTCCACTCATCTAAGTTATCAAAAGCTTCTCCATGTAAATTTAAATCTTTCATTTTTGAGAGCTCTGCACCAATATTGCGACTCTTTATTTCGTCTTTCCAAGCCTCAACTTGATGGATTGAGTCATATATGCGTTTTTTAAGTATCAGCGCAATTAAAAGAACAACTAAAATTATCAATACGATTGCAATTACATATTCCATTGTATTCCTCCTAAACATTCTTCTACTTTTAAGAATGTTTGCATAAGTTATCATTTCAAAAACACTACACTTCAATACTATACTCCTTATATAATAGCATGTTTTATCATCTAATTGCTAAAAATATGTCAATTTAGTTCAAAAAACAATTTTGTTATTTTTAAATCTTAATTTATATTTATAACTATTTAACAAAATAAGCATTAGTTGATTGACTTTATAAATTATACAAGTTATACTAGACTCCGTGTAAAATAAATGAAGTAGCTTAAGTGAACCGACGCTTGTTATCATTGTATTCCTCAAAAAAACGAGGTGTATCGTGTAACTCTCTGCTGCTGGAGCGATGGTACAGGACAATACAATGAGCATCGTAAGGAACACAAACTGAATTATTTTATACCATTATAAAATAAGAGGAGAATGTCTCATGGCTAGATTTACAGGATCTTTATGGAAGAAATCACGTCGTTATGGTATTTCATTAACAGGTACAGGTAAGGAGTTATCAAAACGTCCTTACGCACCAGGTCAACACGGTGCTAATACACGTCGTAAAATTTCTGAATATGGTTTACAGTTACAAGAAAAACAAAAATTACGTTTCATGTATGGAGTTAACGAACGTCAATTCCACAACTTATTTGAAAAAGCTAGTAAAATGAAAGGTATTCATGGTGAGAATTTCTTACTTCTATTAGATTCTCGTTTAGATAACCTTGTTTTCCGTGCAGGTTTCGCTCGTACACGTCGTCAAGCACGTCAATTAGTTAACCATGGTCACATTACTGTTGATGGTAAGCGTGTTGATATCCCATCTTACAGCGTGTCAACTGGCCAAGTAATTGGTATTCGTGAACAAGCTCGTAACATGGATGTTATTAAAGAAGCAATTGAAGTAAACAACTTCACTCCAGACTACTTATCTGTTGATGAAGAAAAAATGGAAGCTACGTTCACTCGTGCTCCTGAACGTTCAGAATTACCAGCAGAAATTAACGAAGCACTTATCGTTGAGTTCTACTCAAGAAAATAATTTTTCTTATATTAAAAGCCTTAAAACAATTTATAAATGTTTTAAGGCTTTTTTATGTGAAGATAGTAAGTTAATTAATTGTCTTGCTTCAATCCATACAAGAAAGTAAAGATTATTAATTACTTACCTTAAATTTAAGAAAAGAGGAAATATAATGTCTTTAGGAATTTTACTTGTATTTTATATTATTTTAGTTATTTTAGCCGGAATCATACAATATTTATTGTATAAAAGTAAACATAAAAACAATAACAACATTTTTTTTATTAACATGATTTTCGCTATTTTTTTATCATACGTATCTTTTACAGCTTTACCTAGTAATTTTACAGGACAAAAATTCATTGCTATTGCATGGAGTCTCATTGCAATTTTTGCCGTGATTATTAAATTAATCACTGGTAAATATAGTATGTTAAGCAAAATTATGCTCTCTCTTTCTATTAGTGGCGGATTTTTACAATTATATTTTTATTAATTATTTTAGTGCATCTATATTAAACATATGATCGCACTATTTTTTTGCTGATTAATCACATCATCACTTAAGAAATAAAATAGATTTAAGATTTATTCATAGATCAGCCTCTAATGAATTTGATATTAATGATGCTTTTGATACATACTAATAATTACAATTATCTTCAAATATAATTTTTTTAGCGTATATTATAAATGCTAAGCTTATTCAAGAAAGAGGTTTATAAATAGTGATAAATAAATCAAATCAGCGAAAAAAATACATATCAAAAAATAATTTAATTTTCACATATGCAATCTTACTTTTTTGTGTTATTGCTTGGGGAAGTAATTTTGTTATTGGAAAAATACTTATTGATTACTTTAATCCTTATACAATTACACTTGTTCGTTTAATCGCAATAAATTTATTTTTATGGTTATTTTTATATCGCTATTTCAATGTAGAAGATATTCCGGTGAAAGTTTGGATTGGCCTGGCCATCTCTGGTCTGATTGGAATTACTTTAAATCAATATACATTCTTTTTAGGACTCGTGACAGCTAGTCCAGTTACATCTGCTCTCATTTTAGCTTTAGCACCTATTACAACTTCTATTTTAACTTTTATTGTTTTTAAAGAAAAAAGACTTTGGAAATTTTGGGTAGGTGGAATAATTGCTTTAGTTGGTGTATTAATTAGCGTTCTTGATGGCGGTTCGATTAGCATTGGTCGTGGAGAAATTGCCATTATAATTACCATGCTCACATTCGCTATTTTTATCGTCCTCATTCAATGGCTTGCCAAATATATTAACTCTATTCAAATAACATTACTAACCAATGCTTTTGGTGTAGCATTTTTGCTGCCATTTCTTTCAACAATAGATTACAAGCAAGTTGCAAGAGTCGATATAAAAATATGGTTATTGCTAATCGTAAGTGGCATAATCGTTCATGGAATTAGTAATATGCTTTGGAATAGAGAAATGCCTAAAGTCGGCGCTGCTAATGCATCTCTTTTAATGAATTTAGAGCCATTTATTGCCATGATTGGTTCTGCACTTATTTTAGGAAGTAAGATTTTAGTTATTGAAATTATTGGTGCATTTTTAATCATTTTTGGTGTCATTCTTGCCCTATATAAAAAAGACAGATAGTTAATAACTATCTGTTCTTTTTATGAGGCTTTTTTAAATTTATTTATTTCAGTCACTATCGTCGCAGTTATTATTGTCACAATTGAAAGTGGTAAACCAATCATAATCGGATGAATTCCGTAAGGGTGACCGAGTAATTGCCAAGTAACAGCTGACCCTAAGCCAATCCACATCGTTAATATTCCTGTAAAATGGGTTGGTTTATCTGAAAATAAACCAAATATGATCGGTGCGAGCAAACCAGATACAGCCATTGCAGTTCCAGTCACCATTAAATTAACCAAACCGGGAACAGTTAACGATAAAACAAGAGAAATAATCGAAACAATCAAAACCGAAAATCGACTGTAAAACAACAATTGTTTTTGAGTTTTATTTTTTACATTTGGTCGAATTAAATCATTCACAATGGAAGTAGATCCTGCAATCATAAATGAATCCGCAGTTGAGATAACAGCGGCAAGTAATACAATAATCATGATGATAACAATAGAAAACGGAAAAACATCTTCAATGACATAGTAATAAATGAGTGTCGGATCAAAATCAGTTAAATTTAAACCAAATCGACTAAAGACACCAATTGCTATCATAATAGCTCCAATTGAAACAGCAATAATCATTGAAATCCAGTAAGCATTTCTAGCTACTTTTAAATCTTTAGCTGCCCAAATACGTTGCCATACATCTTGTCTGATAAATTGATAAAAAGCTAATGTTAATAAATAAATCATAATTTGATTCGGCGTAATATTTAATACACTCAACATGTCACTTTCGTTTAAATTTATTGCATTAGTCGAAATATTTGACCAACCACCAGAAAATTTAATGACAACTATAAATAAAAGGATTGTACCTGCTATTAATAATGTTCCTTGAATAACATCTTGCCAAATAACTACTTTTAAACCGCCAACATACGTTTTAGCTGTTAATAAGATCCAACTTATGAAAATTCCTAGTGTCATATTTAAATCAAGTGTTAAATTTAAAATTGATGCAACAGCTACAAATTACTGTTGGAATGCGTGCTTTTTTACCATAACGAATGGCTGCGTAATCTCCAATTGTTACAAGGTTATATTTCTCACCTATTTTTCTTATTGGTTGAAGTAAAAATAAAGCTAAAATAATTACAACAAAAAACATCGTAATATGAATCCACTGTTCTCCCATCCCTAAACTGTAACCATTTTCCATATAACCAAGTAAAGTTGCTCCACCTACACCTGTTGACACAAAGGTAAGCATTAATGGATAAAATGAAACAGACCTGCCTGCTACATTATAATCTTCATATGTTTTTACATTTCTTTTCATATATAAAGATAAGATAAATAAAAATAAAAAATAAAAAGCAACAATAAGTCCTAAAATTATTTGTTCCGTGTTACTAAACATCCAATCATCCACCTTTAAATATTAAATTGTTTCCTTTTATTTAAAACAAGGTAAATACAAATATAACATTTTTGACCATTCAATGCATTAGCTGACAAGGTGGCGATCTAAATGCGATTTCAGGTAGGTTATTAGTTAATAAATTAAGATAAAAAAATACAGTAGCTAGTTATATTAGCTACTGTATTTTTATTTATTCAGATACCGGAACAACAGCACCTTCATATTTTTCTAAAATAAACTCTTGAATTGCTTCAGAACGTAAAACTTCAACTAATGTCTGTAATGCTTCATTATCCTCATCTTCAGATTTTACTGCAATCACATTAACATAAGGTGAATCTTCTCCTTCGATGTATAATGAATCTTCTAGTGGATTTAATCCCGCTTCAATCGCATAATTCGTATTAATAACAACTAATGTATCTACTTCTGTTTCATATAATTCTGGTAAAAATGCTGCATCATAATCTGGCGTGAATTTTAAGTTTTTCGGATTATCTTCAATATCTTCCATTGTTGCGTCTGCAACATTCACATCATCAGCTAATGTAATTAATCCAGCACTTTCAAATAAACCTAAGACACGACCATGATCAGATACCGAATTACTTAAAATTACTTCTGTACCTTCTTCGACTTTTTCAATGTCAGTTATTTCTTTTGAGTATATCCCCATTGGTTCAATATGAATCCCACCAACATGTGTTAGGTCATATCCTGTATCTTCAACAGTTTGCTCTAAGTAAGGTATATGTTGGAAGAAATTAGCATCTAATTCACCATTTGCTAAGTCATCATTTGGTAGTACATAATCTTCATACGCTTCAATTTCAAGTTTGATTCCCTCTTCTTCAAGTGCTGATTCCGCTTCTTCTAAGATTTCTGCGTGCGGTACACTTGATGCACCAATTTTAAGTGTTGTTAATTCTGTTCCATCACTTGCTACTTCTGTTTCTTTTGCGTCATCTTGACTACCACAAGCTGTTAAAACTGCTAATAATAATACTGAGAATAAAATGAGTATTCTTTTCATGTTTATTTTCCCCTATCTTTTATCTAATTTTTTTGAAATAAAATCACCAATAAATTGAAAGATAAATACAATAATCACAATAATAACTGAACAAACAAGAACAATATCAAATGCACGACGTTGGAAACCTGCATAATAAGCATAACTTCCAAGTCCACCTGCACCAATAGCACCTGCCATTGCAGTATAACCAATCAATGCAATTGCTGTAACTGTTATCCCTGAGATAAGTGCTGGCATTGATTCAGGCAATAACACTTTAAAAATAATACTTCTTGTTGTTGACCCCATCGATTTTGCTGCTTCAATCACCCCTTTATCTATTTCTTTTAATGCTATTTCAACTAATCTACCATAAAAAGGTGCAGCTGAAACAATAAGAGCAGGTAATGCACCATTAGGTCCTCTAATTGTACCAATTAAAAAATATGTAAATGGAAACATTAATAAAATTAAAATAATAAATGGGATAGCACGAAACACGTTAACAAATGCTGCTGTAATAAAATTAATAATTTTATTTTCTAATAACCCATCTTTATCCGTTAAATAAAGAAGTAATCCAAGGATGATTCCCAAAATAAATGTAGCAGTGAGGGAAATCAATGTCATGTAAAATGTTTCATAGGTCGCTTCCCACAGTTTTTCTACATCAAGATTTTTAAAATCAAGTGGCATCTTGAACGACCTCCATTTCTACAGAAGCGTCTTTAATAAATGCTTCTGCTTTGTTAATTTCTACCGTTTCACCAATAAGTTGAACTGTCAATATTCCTAGAATACCATTTTTTGTTTGTGTGATTTTTCCTTGTAAGATATTAACATGAATATTAAATTGTTTAGATATTTCACTTATCAAAGCTTCGTTTGTAGCTGCTCCAGTAAAATGTAATCTAACAATTTTCCCTTTTTTATCTACATAATCAAGCAAACTTTCTAATGTGTCATCTTTGTCTGATTCCATCACAACTTGCTCGACAAACTTTTTAGTAACCGGCTCTTGTGGATTAGAAAATACATCTAAAACGCTTCCCGATTCAACAACTTTTCCTTTTTCCATCACGGCTACTTTGTGACATATCTTTTGAATAACATTCATTTCATGTGTTATTAAGATAATTGTTAAACCAAGTTTTTCATTAATATCAACTAGTAAATCTAAAATTGAATTTGTTGTTTCAGGATCAAGTGCAGATGTTGCTTCATCACATAATAATACTTTAGGTTGATTTGCCAGTGCTCGAGCAATACCGACACGTTGCTTTTGGCCACCACTTAATTGTGCTGGATAAGCATTTTCTTTACCAGTTAAACCCACTAAATCAATTAATTCTTGGACTCTCTTTTTGCGCTCTGCTTTAGGGACTTTAGCAATTTCAAGTGGAAAGGCAATATTTTCTTCAGTTGTTCGCGACCATAATAAATTAAAATGTTGAAATATCATACCAATTTCTTGTCTTGCTAATCGCAGCTCTTTACTCTTTAAGCTCGTCATGTCTTTACCGTCAATAATTACTTTTCCATCTGTTGGTTCTTCTAATCGATTAAGCAAACGAACGAACGTACTTTTTCCTGCTCCACTATAGCCAATCACACCAAAAATTTCTCCATCATTTACATCTAGTGTTAAAGCATCAACAGCAGTTACCGATTTCTTATCTAATGTAAATACTTTTTTTAGATTTTGAATTGAAATCATTTATATTTCCTCCATACAATTTATTCTCATACTACTTCTTACTTTTATCACCTACACTATCACCCGACGTATTTTTGTTTACGAACTAATGATGAGATATAACTAATCTAAAACAAAAAAAGCCTTCTGCTCTTTGAGAACAGAAAGACTAATAATTAGCTTTATGTTCTCTCATCTATCAAAGTAAATACTTTGCAGGATTTAGCACCTTTTCAATTTTAAAATTGAAGGTTGCCGCGGGTTCTTTGGGCCAGTCCCTCCACCGCTCTTTATAAGAGTTTGTCAGTTTAAAGCGATTATGATAAGGTTTTCAATTAATAATTCTATAGTTTTCAAAAATCTTCCATAAATGAATATTCTTTTTACTGCATGACAAAATCAGACTACCTTAACGATAATCTGATGTGTCATTTCATATTTAAAAATAACTAACTTTAATCAAGTGACATGACAATACGTCCATCTATTTGACCTTTTTCCATACGACTAAAAATATCATTAATATTTTCTAAAGGTTCAACAGATACATTCGCTTTAACTTGACCGCGTGCTGCAAAATCAAGTGCTTCTTGCAAATCTTTTCTAGTTCCTACGATTGATCCTGTTACAGTTTTACCATCTAAGACAGTATCAAAAATAGGTAGAGGCATATCTTCATTAGGAAGAGCAACAGCTACAAGCGTACCTCCACGTTTTAATGAATAATATGCTTGTTCAAATGGCTTTTTAGCAACAGCAACACTAATTGATGCTTGAACCCCGCCCACTTCATCTTGCATAAATTTCACTGGATCAACATTTGCAGAATTGACTGTTTTATCTGCGCCTAATCTTTTCGCAAGCTCTAATTTATCATCTTGAATATCTACTGCAACGACATTAAACCCCATTGCTTTTGCATATTGAACAGCAAGATGTCCTAACCCACCAATACCAAAGACAGACACCCAATCACCTGGTTTTGCACCTGAAATTTTTAATGCTTTATATGTTGTTACACCAGCACAAAGAATCGGTGCAATTTCTTCTGAACTAACATTATCAGGTATTCTACCTGCATAGGAAGCAGGGACTTTAAAGTATTCTCCATAACCACCATCAACAGAATAACCTGAATTTTGTTGGTCATGACAAAGTGTTTCTCTTCCACTTAGACAAAATTCACACTCGCCACATGCTGAGTGTAACCATGCATTACCAACACGATCGCCAACTTTGATTGACGTAACTCCTTCACCTACTTTTTCAACAATTCCAACAGATTCATGACCTGGGATTAAAGGTAATTTCGGTTTTACAGGCCAATCGCCAATTTAAAGGTAATTTCGGTTTTACAGGCCAATCGCCAATTTTCGCATGTAAATCTGTATGACAAACACCTGCAGCTTCTGTTTTTACTAATATTTCACCATACTCTAATTCTGGAATAGGTACTTCTTTTATTTCAAGATCTTTCGAATGCTCGTTAATAACTGCTGCTTTCATCGTTGATTTCATGAATCATTCCCCCTTAAAATTTTAGTTTGTTTTTTAAATACAATACTTTAATATATTAAAAATCATAACACAGTCACACTTAAATGAAAACGCTTTCTTTTATTTTCTAATTTATCTTAATAAGTGACTTTATCATGGTATAATAATAGATAATTACTATTCCTCAACACGATTAATTTGAAAATAGATGCTGTTTTTGAAGGTGGTGGCGTAAAAGGTATTGCTTTTGCAGGTGCCATTGCTGAAGTCGAACAAGCAGGTTATACATTTGAAAACATTGCTGGTACTTCTGCCGGAGCTATTGTTGCTGCTTTAGTAGCGGTTGGATATACTGCTGAAGAAATAAAAATCGAACTCGAAAAACTCAACTATAATAAATTTAAAGATGCACGTGGCTTAAGTAAATTGACTAATATTTTATTTAAATACGGTATATATAATGGAGATTACTTTGAAAAGTGGATTGAGACATTACTAAAAAGAAAAGGAATTACTACTTTTGGGCAACTTATCACGGAGTATCCTGAAGAAAAATATAAGTATAAACTTCAAATTATTGCTACAGATATTACCAATAAGAGACTCTTAATTCTTCCACAAGACCTTAAATATTTTGAATTAGATCCGGATCAATTTAGTATTGCTAAAGCAGTGAGAATGAGTATGAGTATTCCTTTATTTTTCAAACCGGTTAAAATTAAAGATAATCACGGTAAAGAACACGTTATTGTCGACGGAGGTGTTTTAAGTAATTACCCAATTTGGCTGTTAGACGATAATTCGAGTAATCCACCTTGGCCTACTTTTGGATTTAAATTAATCGAACCCGATAAAAGACAATTAAAAGTCGGTGAAAAAGGCCGGATTAAAAATTTGTTTAATTTTTTAAAATACCTTATTGGAACGATGCTCGAAGCTCACGATAAACTTCATATTTCCAATTCTAAAGGTGATTTTGATCGAACGATTGGTATTTCTACAACAATTGTTAATGATGGCCTAGAAAAAGAAATCAAAACAACTTATTTTGATATTACTAAAAAAGAAAGCCAACTTCTCTATGATAATGGAAAAATAACCGCCAAACAGTTTTTAACGACATGGAACTTTGAAAAATGGAAAGACGATTATAGAAGATAAACTTTCAATCTGATAAATATCAACTGGTTTACTTCTCTATTAAAATATGATATAAATAATATAGAGGGTTAGCACTCAGAGACTTTAAGTGCTAATTCATAAAATTAATAAGGAGAGATTAAATATGGCTGGATTAATACCTTTCAACCGAAAGAATCGCGATGGCAGTAAATCTAATTCCTTAAGACCGTTTGACATGATTGATAACTTTTTTGATGAAACTTTTAGTAACTTACCTACTTTTAACAAAAATGTACTTTTTGGGTCATTTAAAGTAGATGTAAGTGAGACAAAAAATGAATACGTTATTGAAGCTGAACTTCCTGATATTAAACGTGAAGAAATTAGTATTGCTTTAAATGAAAACAGACTAACTATATCTGTTGAAAGAAAAGATGAACAAGATACAATTGACGAAGAAAAATCTTATATTCACAAAGAAAGACATTATCAATCAATGCAACGCTCGATTTATTTAGGTAATGCTGACTCTGATTCAAGTAAAGCAGATGCTAAATTAGAAGACGGCTTGTTAAAAGTGATTGTACCTAAAGATCCAGAATTTCAAGAGCCAGATGAGTCACAAAAAATTGAAATTAATTAATAAAAACCCATTTGTCAATGACAAGTGGGTTTTTTGATGCAATAAATAATTTATTGCATCAATGATATTTAACCTAACTATTTTCAATAGCTATAAAAGTTCAGTTTTTTTACACATTTCTCCCCCTTTACTTAAACCTTTTATGCTAATCTAGGGTGTGGAGTTGATAATAATGAAACAAACAAACGTATTATTAAAAAATGCGATTCAATTTATTCAAGAGTCTTATACTGAACTTGAGATTTCTGAAGAAGAACAAATTAAACGTATTGAAGAAATAAAAAATGAAATCCATCATACAGGAACATATTCACACACACACTTAGAATTAACACATGGGGCTAGAATGGCTTGGCGTAATAATAACAGATGTATTGGGAGACTACTTTGGAACACACTACATGTCTTCGATGCACGAGATATTCGCACAGCAGAAGATGCTTATACTAAATTAATCGAACATATCGAATTTGCAACGAATGGTGGAAATATTTTATCCACCATAACTGTCTTTGCACCACGTACTCATAATCAAGACCCGATTAGAATCTGGAATCATCAATTATTACGTTATGCTGGTTATGAATCTGAGGGAGAAGTTATTGGTGATTCGACATCAATTGAATTTACTAAAATGTGTGAACAATTAGGATGGAAAGGGAAAAAAACTCATTTCGATCTTTTACCTTTAGTTATTCAAGAACGAGGAAAATCACCAAAATTATTTGAAATCCCCCCTCACATCGTTAAAGAAGTTGATATTACACATCCTGAGTTTAAAGCGTTTGAATCATTGAACCTAAAATGGTACGCTGTTCCGATTATTTCAGATATGCGCATGGAAATTGGTGGCATCAACTATCCAATGGCACCATTTAATGGTTGGTATATGGGAACTGAAATTGGCGCAAGAAATTTAGCAGATCAAGATCGTTATAATGCACTCCCTAAAATCGCTAATATTATGGGACTTAATACTAAATCAAATCGTTCTTTATGGATTGATAAAGCTTTAATTGAATTAAATGTTGCCGTCCTTCACTCGTTTGAAAAAGCTGGCGTGACACTTGTTGATCACCATACCGCTTCAAAACAATTTGAAGCTTTTGAAAAAAACGAACGTAAAAACAAACGTCCCGTAACTGGTAACAGAGCATGGTTACTACCACCACTCTCATCAGCTACAAGTCATATTTATCATAAACCTTATAAAAATGATATTATTACACCAAATTATTTCTATCAAACTGATCCCTATAGTAATTAAAAAAGAGTTGAAATGAATTATTCCTTCATTTCAACTCTTTTTTTATAACTTACATATCTAGTGCTACAATCATTTCTATTTCAACGGGTGTATTTTTAGGCATAACTGGCGCACCAACTGCTGATCGTGCATGCTTGCCTCTTTCAGAGAAAATATCCACCAGTAAATCTGATGCTGCGTTTAAAACTTCTCCTTGATTTGTAAATCCTGTTGCTGATGCTATAAAACCAGTCACTTTTATTACTTGTTTCACTTTAGCTAATGACCCAATTTCTGCCTTTAAATTAGCTAACATATTTAAAGTGCAGATTCTAGCTAGTTCTTTAGCTTCTTCCAATGTAACGGTATCACCCACTTTACCTTCTTTAGGTAAGTGACCATCCACATAAGGTAATGTTCCACTGATATAAGCAATTCCTTCATGAATAGAGACAAGTAAAAAGTTTTTAGGTGCTGTTGTTGGATTTGGTAACTCATAACCTAACTCTTTAAGTTTATTTTCAATCATTTAAGTTCCTCCTTTAATAATTTTAACCTTACCACGTTTTTACGACATATTTAATTATTTATTAAAGATAAACAAATATTTTGTTATTACTTTTTAAATTTTCTCTACCATGATATTATTTAATCTTACTTAATATCAATGAAAGGAATCTGAATTTAAATGTTAAAACGATTAAAATTACCTGGTTGGATTGTGATTATTTTATTACTTACTGGCGTCTTTTTTGGATTTAATAAAGTAATTGCAAATGTATTAGATAAACAACATGAAACAAAAGAAACTACTGTAAATAAAAGTATTTATCCCGGAGTGGATATCGAAACCCATACAAAAGAAACTGATTTGTATACTCTTTCTGTTAGTCAACTGTACACTCAAGATAAACAGATAAACAATTCAATTAATGAATGGATTGAACAAGAGAAATCTATTTTTACATCTAATGTTAAAGAGTCAAAGAAATCACTTGAAAAAAATGGCTTTCGTGCCCATTTGAACATTAAAGCAAATACAGAGATAATAGGAAAAAATATTTATGCCTTCGATTTTGAATCTTATCAAATAACAAGTGGAGCAAATGGAATGACAAATAGAAATTCACTGATAGTGGATTTAAATTTAAAGAAACAATTAGAAATTAATGATATTTTTCAGTTAGATGAAAATTCAATAAAAGATATACAAAAGCTTATTTTGAACGAATTACATAATGATAAAGAAAACAGTCTCTATATTTTTGATGATTTAGTAGAAGAAGTGATTGAAGATCCAAATCAATGGAAATGGTCTTTTGACGAAGATAATATCATATTTTATTTTGACCAATATGAAATAGCTGCAGGTGCTGCAGGAGCAATTCAAGCAAAGATTCCTCTTGAGAAAATCAAATTAAATTTAACTGAAGATTTTTCTAGTAAAATAGATATAAAATCGGCAAATGATGAAAGTCAACAAGTTAAAAATAGCAGTAAACAAAAATCAAAACCTAAAAAGACACTCAATCCAGATGGCAAATATGTGGCATTAACTTTTGATGACGGACCACATGCTGATGTCACACCAAAAATTTTAGATACTTTAGAAAAAAACAATGCGGTAGCAACATTTTATATGCTTGGCAGTCAAGTAGA
>CAJDVH010000025.1_pt1 | contig 14190 bp, 13 predicted proteins | sample 7391261 | NCBI WGS metagenome assembly CAJDVH01 (sample SAMEA7055694, study PRJEB34461) | soil metagenome | biome: terrestrial ecosystem; feature: Peninsula; material: soil | place: Antarctica | collected 2016 | reverse complement strand
AAAATAGTTGATTTTCCGGCTCCAGTTGGACCAACAAAAGCAATGGTTTCACCTGGTATGGCAGTAAAGTTAAGGTTAGTTAGTGTTTTTGTGTCTTCGTATGAAAATGAAACGTTTTTAAACGCGACATGTCCTTTAACTTTACTTAGACTTTGTACTTGTTTCTCATCGTGTGTTTCAATTTGAGTATCTAAGACGTCAAATACCCGTTCTGCACCTGCAATGGCTGATAATAGAATGTTAAATTGATTTGAAAGCTCATTTAAAGGACGCGTAAACTGTCTTGCGTACTCAGTGAATATAACAATGACCCCAACCGTAATATACCCGTTAATCGCTAAAATACCTCCAAATAAAGCAATGAGTCCAAAACTAAGAAAATTTAGTAAATTCATTACTTTTGGAATGAAACCAGAAAACAACATCGCCCAAAAGCTTACTTTATTAAGTGAGTCATTTCTTTCTGAAAACTCTCTAATCACACGTTCTTCTTGAGAGAAAGTTTTTATAATATGTTGTCCTGAAATAGATTCTTCTACATAACCGTTAACAACACCTAATTTTTGCTGCTGTAACTTATAAAGTGGGCCCGTTCGAGAAGTGATCCAACGCATAGCAAAAATCATCAATGGTACAATTGACATCGTAATTAAAGTAAGTAAAGGACTAAGATAAAGCATAACAGCTACTGTTCCAATCAGTGTAAGAACACTGGTAAAAATTTCAATGACTGATTGATTAAGTGTGTTGTTAATATTATCAATATCATTTGTTACCCGACTCATCAATTCACCATGCAAGTTTTCATCAAAATATGAAATTGGTAGCTCATGAAAATGTTCAAATAAACTTTCACGTAATTCAAAAACAGTGTTTTGTGCAATTCCGACCATCCAGAAATTTTGTAAAAAAACACTAATTGAATGTCCTAAATAAACGAGACCGAGAAAAAGAAGTAAGGTAAATAAACCAGTATTTTCTTTAGTAGAAATAAAATCATCAATTGTTACACCGATTAAAAAAGGACCTAATAAACTAAGTGCTGAACTAAAAATGACCATTAAAATAACGAGTGATAATTTTAACTTTTCTTGAATTAAATAAGACCAAATACGTTTTATTGTTGCAAAAGGTTTTGTTGCTTTTTTATTTTTATCTATTTTTATATCATTAATGTTAACTTTTTCTCGTATAAATGGATCTGTGAGGTTAACTTGAGACACTGTAGCCACCTCCTTCTTGGGATTTAACAATTTGTTGATATAGGTGAGAAGAAGCAAGTAATTCTTCATGCGTTCCATTAGCAATAATTTCTCCATAATCTAATAAAATAATCCGATCAAACTCTTTAGCTGTTGACACTTTTTGGGTGATTAATAATGTTGTACAGTCTTCTTTATCAATTGCCTTAAATAATTTTCTTTCCGTTGTTAAATCAAGTGCACTTGTGCTGTCGTCAAGCATTAAAATAGTCGGTTTTCTAACGAGTGCTCGAGCAATTGAAAGACGTTGTTTTTGTCCACCTGATAAATTAACACCTTGTTGGCTAACGTGTGTATCATATTGTTTTGGTAAATTCATAATTAAATTATGAATTTGTGCATCTTTACATGCTTGAATAATTTCATCATCTGTTGCATCTTCTTTCCCCCAAATTAAATTATCTTTAATGGATCCACTAAACAGAAGCGGATTTTGTGGGACATAACCTATACTTAATCTCAGTTCATTTAATGAATAGTCATTTATTGAGCGGTTATCAATTTTAATAGTTCCTAAAGAAGGCTCATAAAGAAGTGGAATTAACTGAAAAAGTGATGTTTTACCAGAACCAGTCGCTCCCATAAAAGCCACACGCTCATTTGGTTTTACTTTAAAAGAGATATTTTTTAAAACATGTGAATTTGATTTAGGATAAGTAAAAGAAACATTGTTAAAATCTATTTTCCCATCAGTAATTTTATTACGATTAGTTTGATCTTGATGTTTTAGAAAATCACTATCGATTAATAAAACATCATTTAATCTTTCTGAAGAAGCTTTTAACCTGGAAAAAGATAAAATGATAAAAGTTAACATAGAAATTGCCATCGTTATTCTTAATGCGTAATTAATAATAGCAACAACATCACCAATATTAGAATCACCAGCGATTGTTTGAACACTACCAAACCAAATAATAAATATTAAGCTTAGATTCATTACAAATAACAAAGCGGGCATGGAAGCATCGATAAATCGAAAAGCACGTCGCATTAAACTAGACAGATCGTCGTTTACTTTAGAAAATCTCAAACGTTCAAAATTATGACGAGTAAATGCTTTAATTAAACGCATATTCATCAGGTTTTCTTGCATTACTAAATTAACTGAATCAGTTTTTCTTTGGACATTATTAAACATAACAGAGCCTTTTTTAAAGACCCAAAAAACAAATAAAATTGCAATCGGCACAACGAATAGAAATATTGAGGCGAGTTTAAAATTAATAATTAAAGCCATAATAACACTACCAATAATCATTAAAGGTGCACGAACCATAATTCTAAGTCCCATAAAAACAGTGTTTTGAACTTGTCGAATATCATTTGTAAAGCGAGTAACTAATGCTGAAGTTGGAAATTGATTTAAAATAGAAAATGAAAATGACTGAATTTTAGTAAAAAGTTCATTCCTTATATCTAAACCTAAATTATTACTGGCGTGAGAAGCATAAAAAGAATTTAAAATTCCTGAAACAAAGGCTATAAGGGATAGCCCAATCATAATTGATCCCCACATAATAATATTATTTAAATCTTGATTGACAACACCATTGTTAATCATTTTACCTAGGAAAAAAGGTAATAATAACTCGATGATTAATTCTATAAAAGTTAATGCATAGGCAATTATTACTAAAAGCTTATATGGTTTTAAATAAGATAAAATATGCTTCAAAAAAACCCTCCTAACTCATTATTAGAAATCTTATTATAAATTATAAAGATAAAACATTTTTTTTACTATCTAATATAAAAATATTTGCGCCACCTCGACAAGGTGGAAGTCGGGGGTTCGAGCCCCTCCGAGACCATTATTGAAAAAGCCTTATAACCATTGCGGTTATAAGGTTTTTTTGTTGTCCTATTGTTGCCCCATTACATTTAAACGCCATATAGTTTATGGTGTTTAAATGTAATCCTCGTCTAGCAAATTAGCTATTTTTTGATCAGCAATAAATACTAAAGATATAGAACTGTTTAATTAAAACTAGTTGTTTATATTGTCATCTTCAGCTATATATATATGAAGAGGTTATCCTTAAATTATTTAAATTACTAGAAGAGTATGAGTGTGGACTACCTGAAGAGAATTGTTAACTGAACAGAATGCGTAAAGTATAATTGAAAGGTCATTAGATTGAAAAAAGATAGTAGCTTTTATAGCTACTATCTTTTATTTTTATTCTTTTTTCTTATTTAAGTAATTAAAGATCTATCAAACCAATGTCATAAAATGAACAATTACTCTATCTTGATTGATAAGCTTTTTCCCAAAGATTTAACTTAGTTCCAATTCCTTTTTTTAATGCATTTTCATATATTTTATAACCCCAAGCAACATCATACACAGGTTGGCCACCTAAAGCATATAATATGATGTCATCTTCAGATCTTCTACCTTTTTCTTTTCCAGTTATAATATCGCCTATATTAGTAACTATATCAGAAGTCATTTTTTCTTCGTAAATCCAATCTAATAATTGCCTACCGATAACACCCATAGTTGGATTGTAATATGGATAATTATCTTCATTTATAGTAGCTTCATACATTGCCCAATTGTCTACGACAATATTCATTTTATTTATTGCAAATTCTGGGTTAAAATCTCCACTTGATGAGACCGTAAATAATGCACCTGGTTTAATCCATTTTTCTTCTATTTTCGGATTGGCCTCACCTGATGTAGCTAGATTTATAACATCGCTATCTCTAACAGCATCCTCTATAGAATTTACTATTTGTATTTCTAAATGAAAAAATTCACTATCAAGTCTTTCTTTTAGGATTTCTGCCGTTGATTCATAAGTATCATATATTTTTACTTTTTCTAAGTTTTTACAAACATCAATTATAGCTTCTGCACTTGAAACACCGATTGAACCAGCACCAACGACACTGAGAGTCTTTGAATCAGGATTAGCTAAGTACTTTGCTCCAACTCCTGGAATAGCGCCTGTTCTCCAAGCACTTAATAAATTTGCTGATTGATATGCTAAAGGTGCTCCTGTATCAGCATCATTTAATGTCATCATTAAAATTGAACGTGGAAGCCCTTTACTAACATTTTCTATATTTGAACCATACCACTTACAACCAGAAACTCTATATTCTCCGCCTAAATACGCTGGCATAGCCATAAATCTTCTATCTGGGCCATCTTTTGGCATTTCTGAATGAACTGGTTTTTCTGGAAAGTCAATTAACATACCATGAGAGTTATCATTTACTCCTCCCATAATGTAATCTCCATCACTCATTATGCAAAATACTTTTTCCATTTCTTTAATACATTCATGCATATTTAAAACACCCGCGTCTATCATGTCTTGTTCATTTAAATATAAAAAATCGACTCTAGGATTTGTCATATTTTGCTCCTTTTATACATCTCTATAATTTATAAGTGTATGATTTATTTAACAATTAATTTTTCGTGATCCTTTGTAAAAGGTGTAATAAATTCAAATCCATCTTTAGTAACTAATATACTATCACCAACCTGCGTTCTATATTTTGAAGCATCCGCACCACCGTCTACTGCAAATATCATACCTTCTTCTAATATTGTTTTATCTCCTTTAGCCAATTGAGGAGAACTATTAACAGAAAATCCTAAAGATCTTCCTGCTCTAAATGGGATGGGATAGCCAGCAGATTGAATGACTTCTGCATATGCAGTAAACACGTCTTCAGCTATAGCACCTGGCTTAATTTCTGATAATGCGGCTTTTTGAGATTTTTCAGCAATTTCTAATAGTCTCGAGACTTCTGAATTAAGCTTACCTACAAATAGAGTACGATCAAACCCTAAATAGAAACCCTTAAAGCTAACAGTACCACAATGACAAATGAATAATGGTTCACCGTTCTCTAATTTATTCATTCCTGCACGATGATGACACATAGTTGTTAATTCACCAGTAGCCATGATTTGTTGTTGATTACTTATATTAGGATAATTAAAAGGTCCTTGGTTTTTATAATATTTATTCATTATTTCAGCAGCTTTATAAGTTCCAGCTCTTTCAGCAGCTAATGACACTTCAAATTCATAAACACCTGGAGCTGCAGCTTCCATAGCACCTTCTAGCATAGCGATAGCAACCTCTCCTGCATGCCGTGCAATTTTTATTTCTTGTTCATCTTTAATCATACGCATTCGTTCAATTTTCTGTCCTACATTTTCTATGTTGTTTTTATCAACATAGTTTAAAACAAAGTCCCAAACAACTCTTGGAGCTTTAAAGTAATCGATTCCTATCTTATTATTTTTACTTCTATTTAGAAGTTTACTTAATGGTTTTCTCCATTCATCATCTAACCCATCTGTCCATGGAATGACTGATGTTACATCGGTTTGTTTGTTTGCCATTTCTTCTTCCATTGAAGGAGTGATTAAATACGATTCACCTTCATCTGTTAACACAAATAAATCAGGTCTACCCCAATCTATACCTAATGCACCGTGATAACCTGTAAAGTAGTATATATAACTAGGATCAGTTAATAACAAGAGTGAGTAGTCAGACTTAATCATATGTTCAATTAATTTATTTTTTCTTATGGTAAAATTCATCAATATTCTCATATCCTTTTATCAGTAAATTATTTGTTTTTTATAAATCATATAGTAATATTTATAAACTCATTAAGTGCTTTCTTGTTATCTGGATGAACTTGATTAAATCACTTGAGATGAAATCGAACTCCTAAAACAGAAAATTTTATAAGCAATTATTTGTACTTTATATATATCACTGGGTGCTAGTAAATCAAATTCATTAAGTAATTTTATTAGTTCATTGTGGCAGAACTAGTAGCAATAAAAATTATTATCTATATTATTTAGTAAAAAATTCTTTTTTATAAAATGTTTTGTATAATATTCTTATGAAATATATTCTTTACTTACAATCATTTTTCAAGACTATCATCATTCATAATGAATATTAATTACAATCATCCACATGTTCTTAGTAGAGGGATATAAGTGTATTTTTAATGATTTTTAATTTTTACTTTGTATTTTTCATTAAAAATTTTAAATGTTATATATATTCGTCTTCTATTCCTTTAATAGAGTCTATCAAAACTGTTTTGTTATTTATTTTTGCTTGAAAAAAAGCTTTATATACTTCTTTTTGTTTAATGATTTCAATTTCAGGTACTCTATAGGCTTTAAATTTATGCCTTACCCATTTTACTAAGATCTTTTTTGCATTTTCTATAGCAATTTCATTTGTAATTAATTTAGTGATTATAGCTTTCTCATATATGTCTATATTACGATACTTTGGATACATGTTAGCTCTAGCAGCTTCACCTTTCACTAAATCTACTGTAATTGCAGAATAAACTATTCTTGGCTTCATAAATAAACGAAATACTTTAATTTTTAAATAAAGAATTAAGTTAGGATAACATATTATTTCTTTTCCATCTAAATTGTAAGGTGTTTCTATTACTGAGATGTTTTTAATATTATTCGTTATTTGATTCAACTAATTTTTACTCCTTTGTTAATTTTGTATGAAAGGACTAGCAGAGTTAATATTATTTCTTAATAAATTATCTACTATATCTTTATCTGTTTTTAATTTAAATTCATTTGTATCTATCTTTTTAGTTCCAACGTAATCGGAAGGTAAAAAAGAAGGTGTACCTGTTTCATTTTTTTCTGTATATGTAGCCCACATATTTTCAAAATCTTCACCTTGAGGAGGTTTAGTAAACAGACTGACTATTACTATAGTAATTAAAGCAGCGATAAATGCAGGCCCACCTTCATAAATATCAATAGGTGACCAAAAGTACCATAGTATCGTTACTGTCGGGCCTACGATCATGCCTGAAATTGCTCCCCATTTTGTAACGTTCTTCCAAAATAAAGATAATATAATAGGTGGTCCAAAGCATGTAGCTAGACCCGCCCATGCAAATACCGCTAACCAAAATACAGAGTCTAATGGATTTAATGCGATTATAATTGAAGTTACTCCTAAAAGAATAGTAGATGTTTGTGATACTATAATTGTTTTTTTATCGCTTAACTTGCCTTTATAAAAAACTTTGTTCCATAAATCCTCTGCAATCGATGAAGACGCTATTAGTAACATCGAATCAATAGATGACATTAGTGCAGAAAGAGCTGCTGCAATTAAAATTCCTGCAAACCACCATGGTAGTAATTCCATTGCCATAAGTGGAAATATTTGCTCGGGATTTTCAATCCCTGGAAATAGTGCTAATCCAGATAACCCTATGAACATAGCACCATAATATGCAATCATCATCCAAACAATCCCTATCAAAGCAATCATTTTTACATCGCGAGTATTTCTTAATGCCATATAACGAATTAAAACATGTGGTGCACCATTAAAACCAATACCTATAAATAAATAACTAATAATTGCAATTATACCTACTAAAGTTAGTGTTGGACTACCAAAGAAGGGTTTTAGAAAATCAGATCCCATAGTGTTAGTAATTACATGTCCCATTTCATTAAATCCACCAATTTTAAGAATACCTGCAATTGGCAGTATTATAAAAGCCACTGCCATTATAATACCTTGAATGAAATCTGTTAAAGTAACAGCAAAAAAACCACCAACTACTGTGTATAATATGGTAATGATTCCTCCGATAATAACGCCTATTGAAAAATCAATTCCTAAAACTACTTCGAATAATACACCGAATGCTATGAATTGAGCACATATATACACTGTTTGAAACACTACCATTGCTATTATAGAGATTACTCGCATAATGTTTTTATCATCTTGATATCTTGCCGATAAAAAGTCTGGCACTGTTAAAGAATTTAAAAGTCCAGAAAGTCGACGAATAGGTTTAGCAAAGAATACCCAATTAATTATTGAGAATACACTGGATACTGCATTCCATGCTGCACTTATTCCTGAAGAATAAGCTTCTCCTGGTAATCCTGCGGTCATAAAACCACTACTTTCTGATGCTTTTTCACTCATAGATATTACCCACGGACCTAGTCTTCTTCCACCTAAAAAATAGTCTGAAGATTCTTCACTACTTGTTTTAGCTGACCAGAAACCAATCCCTAACAACATTAACAGATACAATATTAATATTAATAATATCCCTATACCGCCCATATCGACTATCTCCCTTAATTTTATTTATTAAGTAATTCATCTTCTAGTTTTTCTCTTTTTACTTCTTTAAAATACCAAATAAGTACCGATATTATCATCAGTGAGGGTGGAACTATCATAATTATCCATCCAGCTAAAGGAAATCCTCCCATAATTATTTCACTCCTTTCAATGGTTTATTAAATGTATAAAGACGTTTAGGCAAATGAGATGGATTTCATCTCATTTGCCTAAAACAATATCTTATGTAAGTATATATAATTTGGTGCTTATTTATGTATCTAAAAATAATTTCATACATTCTTTTAAGTTCAACTATTTCAAAATTTAAAACCTGAATCTATGTATGCGATTACATCCCTTACATTTTAAGAAAATACAACTGAAAACTCTAACTTAAAATGTAATATAGCACATCCCTTAAAAGTTGTAAACTATTCTTAATATTTAATTAATTCAACTGGTTACTCTAATTAAGAAACGTCTTTAATCTATAAATATTGTTGTTTTTGTTTGGCGTTAAGGGATCATTATATATTATTAACAATAAATCTAATTGTTCAAAGAAGGACGTTTAAACCTACAACAAATATTGTAAAGTCACGAACATCTTATTTTTAAAAAAGTTATAAATTACTTTAAATCTACTTGTCATTTAATGGGAAAATATGCACTTGTTTTTCGTACTTCATTTATTTTAAATTCATTAATATCTTCTCCTAACTGTTAATGAGTACAAGCTTACTCTATTTATACTTCTTTTTATAAAGAAATACTTTAAAAATGTTTATGAATTAAAGATTACAAGAATTTTTGAATAAAAATTGATTCGTTTTTCAATCGTTGTCTAATATAGATAATAAGATAAGTGTTCAATCAAAATAATTATTTATGTCGGTCAACAATACTTATATGACAAAGTGGAAGTCGGGGGTTCGAGCCCCTCCGAGACCATTATGAAAACCTCTAACCTATTTGGGTTAGAGGTTTTTTTATTTTAAGTCATAATCAAAAAAATATTGTGTTAAACTAATGATAATTAAAAAAGCATTTATCGTATTCAAATAAAAGGTGGTATAAAAATGAATGAATTAATAACGATGGATCAATTAGCTAAAAAGATGAAAAATGAAGATTTAATTATTATCGATTGTCGCTATGAGCTAAATAATTCCGAAGCGGGGAGAGAAATGTATCAAGTAGACCATATTCCAAACGCCATATTCTTTGATTTAGGAAAAGATTTATCAGGACCAAAATTGGAACATGGTGGACGACATCCTTTACCTGATATGAATAATTTCATAAAAAAACTTGGTGAGGCAGGCATTGATAAAAATAAACATGTCGTAGCTTATGATGATCAAAAAGGAGCTTTTGCAGCAAGATTGTGGTGGATGTTAAAATACTTAGGTCATGATAATGTTTCTGTTTTAAATGTTAATTATTCAACTTGGAAGGAAAAGGGTTATCCAATTACAAATGAAACTCCAGTAGCTAAACAGACTCATTTTATTCCTAAAATAAGATCTCACATGGTTGTAGATGTTAATCAAGTAAAACAAGCAGTTGAAGATGATAAAATTAAAATAATTGATTCGCGAGCTCCAGAACGATATAGAGGTGAAATAGAACCACTTGATAAGAAAGCAGGCCATATTCCATCAGCAGAAAATTGGTTTTGGGAAGACAATGTTGAAAGTAATGGTAACTGGAAGTCAAAACAAGAATTAAAAGAACGTTTTTCATCTTTAGAAAATGAAGATTTAATCATTTACTGTGGTTCAGGTGTTACAGCAAATGTAAATATCCTTGCTTTGGCCAACTTGGGGAAAGAAGCTTCACTTTATCTAGGAGGCTGGAGTGATTGGTCATCGTATGAAGATAATCAAGTTGTCACAAAAAATAATTAAACAAGCAACTGTTAAAGAACAGTTGCTTGTTTGTTTAATGACATCATTATTTTTAAATAAATAAAAACACATTAAAAGTAAGCGTTATCAAAAGAATACATTAGTTGTTCATTGTAAATTATAGTTGTAGTGAATATTACTATGAATATCGCTTTATATAACTGAATATGATGAAATATGATCAAAATAAGCGTTTGAGTAATGGAATTTATAGTTATATGATTAATACAGTTATGTTATAAAAAAGGGGGAACAGTTAAATGAAGCGATTTATAATATCATTATTTGTACTTATATCAGTTTTATTCCTAGCGGCGTGTGGTAGTTCAGAAGAAAATGATGGAGCAAAAGAAGGATCAAGTGAAGGAAAATTAGCTGAATTACAAGAAAAAGGTAAAATCAAAATTGGTTTTGCTAATGAAAAGCCTTATGGTTATGAAAATGATGAGGGTGAATTAACAGGAGCATCAGTAGATACTGCTAAGGCAGTTTTTGCAGAACTTGGAATTGATGAGGTAGAAGGTCACTTAGCAGATTATGATCAATTAGTTCCAGGATTAGGTGCTGGAAAATATGATGCAATTACTTCAGGAATGGCAATTACTCCTGAACGTTGTGAGAATGCTGCTTTTGGTGAGCCGGACATGAAATATGGTGAAGGTTTAATAGTTCAAAAAGGAAATCCTCTTAATCTTAAAAGTTATAAAGACATTGCAGATAACGAGGATGCAACAATCTCAATTATGTCAGGAGCAACAGAAAATGACTTTGTTGTTTCAGAAGGTGTAGATGAATCACAAATTCAAGGTGCACCAGATATTCCTGCAACGATTGCAGCTGTAGAATCAGGTCGTGCAGATGCAACTACAGGAACAGAAATGACACTGATTATGGCGCTTGAATCAGCTGATTCAGACAATTTAGAGTTTGTTGAGGACTTCGAACAGCCAGATATTGATGGTGTACCAAGTTACGGTGCAGTTGCATTTCATCCTGATCAAACAGAACTTTTAGAAGCATATAATGAAAAATTAGCTGAATTAAAAGAAAGTGGAAAAATTGCTGAAATATTAGAAGACAATGGTTTTGATGGAGAACGTAACTATCCAGAAGATGATGTAACAGCAGAAATGGTTTGTAAAGGTGAAGAATAAAATATTCTGACCGAAAGGCTAAGCTCCAGAGGTTAATTCATAACCTAACTGGAGCTTATTCCATTCTAAATGATTGAGAGGAGTGAGGACAATTTCAGCGATCTCTGAGATATTTCCAGTACTTGCCCAAGGTTTGAAAATAACTATTTTAATTTTACTTGCATCAGCAGTTTTTGGTTATTTTATGGCTTTTGTCGCAGGATTTGGTAGATTATCACGTTTTTTTATAATTAGGAAATTATCAGGATTATATATTGAAATTTTTAGAGGAACATCATTAATTGTTCAACTTTTTTGGTTATACTATGCTTTACCAATTCTATTTGATATTCACTTAGGAAATGATTTTTGGGTTGGGGCTCTTGCAATTGGGCTAAACTATGGTGCATATATGTCTGAAGTTGTTAGGACGTCAATAAATTCAGTTGCAAAAGGGCAAAGAGAAGCTTCAATTGCACTTAATATGAGTAGCTTTCAACAAATGAGATTTATTATTTTTCCCCAAGCTTTGCGCATGATGTTGCCAGAATTTGGTAACTATCTAATCCAAATGTTAAAGGCTACATCACTCGTATCTTTAATCGCACTAAAAGATATTTTATATTATGGTGAAATTATGAGAAGTTCAAACATATCAATGGCACCTACGATTTATTTACTTATTTTAATGTTTTATTTCATAATAGCATTACCACTCATATTCTTAACACGTAAATTAGAAAAAATGTCTAAGAAAGGAGTGGCTTCGCAATGAGTAATTGGAAATGGGATGTATTTTATGATGCTTTTCCATATATAATAAAAGGCTTATGGATTACAGCAGGTTTAACGATTGCAAGCTTTGTTTTTGCACTTATATTTGGGTTTGTCTGGACGTTTTTAAGACGTGTTCCATTTAAACCGTTTCAGTGGATTGTTGTCTGGTTGATGGAATTTATTAGATCAACACCTCCATTAGTCCAATTATTTTTTATTTATTATGCCTTTCCACAAATACCAGTGATTGGTATGACATTAAGTCCTTTTGTCAGTGGCATGATAGGTTTAGGTGTTCATTTCAGCACATATATTAGTGAAGTGTATCGTTCTGGAATTGAAGGTGTAGACCATGGTCAAACAGAGGCTTCAATTGCACTTAACTTATCGACATATAAAAAATGGACAAAAATTATTCTCCCACAAGCTATACCACCAACTATTCCAATGCTTGGAAACTATTTAATTATTATGTTTAAAGAAGTTCCACTAGCATCAACAATAGGTGTTATAGGTATTTTACAATTAGCGAATAATTATGGGGCAAAAACATGGGATTATGTTGAACCATTAACTATCGTAGCAATGTTATTTTTATTATTAAGTTATCCATCAGCTATATTAATTAAAAAATTAGAAAATAAAATGAATCGAAACTTTGATAAGAATAAGATGTTAAAAGAAACGAATTAAAGGAGTGAGTATAATCGTTAAGCCGATTGTGACGTATAAAGGGATTCATAAGAATTTTGGCGATGTTGAAGTGTTAAAAGGAATTGATTTAAATATCGCACCTGGTGAAAAAGTAGCTATTATTGGACCGAGTGGTTCAGGTAAAACAACAATTATTAGATTGCTAATGACACTGGAAGAACCTTCAAAAGGTGATATTTATGTAGAAGGTAATAATTTATGGAAAATGAAACGTGGCGACAAAATGGTTCGCGCTAATGAAAAACACTTACGAAAAATTCGCAGTGATATAGGTATGGTATTTCAACATTTTAATTTATTTCCTCATATGACAGTACTAGAAAATTGTGTTATATCTCCTGTTGAAGTTCAAGGAGTTGATAAACAAACAGCTAAGAAACTAGCAATGGAAATGCTTGAAAAAGTAGGTTTAAAAGATAAGTTAGATAAATATCCTGATCAATTGTCAGGTGGACAAAAGCAAAGAGTTGCAATGGCTCGTGCTTTAGTTATGAAGCCTAAGGTTATGTTATTTGATGAAGTTACCTCGGCACTTGATCCCGAGTTAGTAGGTGAAGTATTAGAAGTTATTCGAGACTTAGCAGAAGAAGGGGAAATGGCAATGATTTTAGTAACACATGAAATGGATTTTGCACTTGATGTGGCTGATCGTGTGCTATTTCTTGATAAAGGAGTTATTGCAGAAAGTGGTACAGCAAAAGAAGTTATAGAAGAATCTAAAAACGAACGTCTTCAAGAATTCTTAAAAAGATTTAGAAGTTAACAAAAAATGCGTTTTAGTTCCTAACAGAACTAAAACGCATTTTAAAATTAATTTAAATTATATTTTGAATAATAGAAGTCTCTCTTTTCATTCCAATCAGCTAAAGACGTTTGAAAGACAACTTGTTGATTATTATTTTTATCATAAACTGTTACTTGCTCTTCATTTGAATCAATAAAATATCTACTATTTTCTGCATTATCAACTTGATTAACTTCTACAGCAGAACTCTCATTTGCTACACTATTATCTAACTGAGCTCTTCGATCAATTGTCTGATCTGATGCACTTAAATTAGCAAATTCAAATTTTTCTGTATCAGAAAGTGTATCTTCGTGTTTGAAGAACGACATAAATGTTAACGCAAAAACTAAAAATAAAATGGGTAATGATTTTACTAAAAACTTTTTCATTAATTAAACAACCTCCAAGGTTATAATGTAATCTTATTCATCTGAAACTTGCCAAGTACCTGGACGTCTA
>CAJDVH010000031.1_pt1 | contig 14326 bp, 17 predicted proteins | sample 7391261 | NCBI WGS metagenome assembly CAJDVH01 (sample SAMEA7055694, study PRJEB34461) | soil metagenome | biome: terrestrial ecosystem; feature: Peninsula; material: soil | place: Antarctica | collected 2016 | reverse complement strand
GTTTTAAGTATTGTAACTGCATGTGGTGGAGATGGTGATTCAGAAAAAGCAAAAGAAATCGATACGATTGTCTTTGCAGATGCTGGATGGGATAGTATACTCGTACATAATTTTATAGCGCGAACAATTGTTGAAGAAGCTTTTGGTTATGATACAGAACAAACAACAGGATCTACTATGGCTACCTTCCAAGGTCTTCGCGAAGGCGATATTAATGTCTACATGGAGGTTTGGACAGATAACCTCTATCCAGCATATGATGAAGCAATTGAGGATGGGGATGTTTTAGACTTGGCTGTTAACTTTGATGACAACGTACAAGGTCTTTTTGTTCCAACTTATGTTATTGAAGGTGATGAAGATCGTGGAATAGATCCAGTAGCACCAGACTTAAAAACTGTAGAGGACTTAAAAGATTATCCAGAGGTATTTAAAGACCCCGAAGATTCAAGTAGAGGTAGAATATTAAATGCACCAAGTGGTTGGACAATTGAAGAAAAGATAACTAATAAATTTGATGCTTATGGTCTAGACGAAACAATGAATAATTTTTTACCTGGATCAGATTCAGCTTTAGTAGCTGATTTAGTTAATAAGTATGAAAAGGGAGAGCCTTGGGTTGGTTATTATTGGTCTCCGACATGGGTTACGGCAAAATATGATTTGACTCTCTTAGAAGAACCAGAATTTGACCGTGACACCTGGGAAGAAACAGGTGCAACTGCATTCCCGCCAAACGATGTTATGGTTTCAGTTCATAAAGATTTACCAGAACAAGCACCAGAAGTTGTAGAGTTTTTAGAAAAATATGAAACAAGTAGTGATCTTACTGAAGCAGCATTAGACTACATGGAAGAAGAAGAGGTTTCAGCTGAGGAAGCTGGGAAATGGTGGATGGAAGAATATGAAGATGTTTGGACAGAATGGGTTACAGAAGAAGAAGCTGAAAAAGTAAAAGAAGTACTTTAATAACTATTCATAAGAAGTAGCTGGATATTTGATCCAGCTACTTCTTGCAATTAATTAAAATATAAAAGGAGTGTGAAAACTGCTTGATTGCAGTTTAATTATGGGAAAATTTCCGAATATACAGTTTGACGTTGGTACATATATAAAAGATCTTGTTGATTTTTTAGATACAGCTTTGGAAAGCTTATTTAATTTTATTTTCTTAATCGCGTCAAATACAATTAATGGAATTGAAGGTTTTTTAACATGGATGCCATGGTTTGTATTTATTATTATTATCTTTTTATTAGGATGGTTTTTCCGCTCATTCTTCTCAGGAATATTGTATAGTATATTTGTTTTTTTAATCGGAACATTTGGTTTATGGGATGACATGATGATGACAATAGCAATCATAACAACTGCTGTAGTTATATCATTAATTATAGGGATACCATTTGGTATATATATGTCGTTTAGTAAATTTTTCTCAACAATGATGCGTCCGATCCTTGATGCGATGCAAACAATGCCAAGTTTTGTATATTTAATTCCCGCAATATTTTTCTTTGGATTAGGTAACGTATCAGCAATTTTTGCCACATTAATTTATGCATTACCTCCAGTTATTCGTTTAACAGAATTAGCTATACGTGGTGTTGATGAAGAAGTAACTGAATCGGCCTTATCATTTGGCTCATCAAGATGGCAAATGTTAACTAAAGTTCAATTACCACAAGCATTACCAACAATTATGGCTGGTGTAAACCAAACAACGATGATGGCCTTATCAATGGTTGTTATTGCTTCTATGGTTGGTGCTCAAGGTTTAGGTGAACAAGTACTGATGTCGATTAACCGCATTGATATTGCTTTAGGATTTGAAGCAGGAATTAGTATTGTATTTATTGCGATAATAATCGACCGTATTACAAACGGTGTTGCTGATAAATTCCAAAAGCATAGGAGAGTGTAAAGTAATGACTACAAAAATAAAGCTTGAACATGTTTCAAAGATATTCGGACCTAATCCAAAGTCGGTTATACCAATGATTGAAGCAGGTAAATCTAAAGAAGAAATATTAGATAAGACAAATCATACAGTAGGTGTATATGACGCTTCACTTGAAATTAAAGAAGGAGAAGTTTTTGTTGTTATGGGATTGTCAGGTAGTGGAAAATCTACTTTGATACGTTGTTTTAATTTGTTAAACCAACCAACTACTGGCGCAAAAAATTGCTATGGTCTTCCAACATTTTGGGTTATTTGATCACCGTACTATTTTAGCAAATGTTGAGTATGGTTTAGAAATTCGTAAAATGTCCAAACAAGAGCGAAAAAAAATTGCTCTTAAAAATATTGAATTGGTTGGATTAAAAGGATATGAAGATCAGTATCCGAGCCAACTATCAGGTGGTATGCAACAACGGGTAGGTCTAGCACGTGCGCTTGCAAATGATCCTGATATATTATTAATGGATGAACCTTTTAGTGCGCTTGACCCGCTAATTCGTCGTGAAATGCAATCGGAACTTGTAAACTTACAAAAGAAATTAAAGAAAACAATTGTATTTATTACCCATGATGTAAACGAAGCATTCAAATTAGGCGACCGTATCGCAGTAATGAAAGATGGTCATGTTGTTCAAGTAGGAACACCTGAAGAAATAATTGAAGAACCAGAAAATGATTATATTGAAGATTTTATTCAAGATATTGATCGATCAAAAGTGTTCCAAGCTAAACATATTATGATTGAACCACGTGTTAAGCTTTCTATCACAGACAATTTGAATGAAGCTGTTAATAAAATGCGCAAACATAGTTTGTCTAGTTTGTTTGTTGTTGATAAAGAAGATAAATTAATAGGTGTTATTACAATTGATGATGCGATTAAAGCAATTAAGAAAAATGAATCAGTTGAGCATATTTTAAAGAAAAATATTCAAATTGTTCATGAAGATGAATATGTAAGTGAATTAATTAGTAAGTCACTTCAAACGAATTATCCTTTAGCTGTTGTAGATGATAAAAATCAATTACAAGGTATTATTTTAAGAGTACATGTTTTATCAGGACTTATATCTGATATTGATGAAGAATAAATATATAGATTTTAGAGAAATAAAACACCTTTATGTAGGCTTATCTTTAAGCGTTAAAGGTGTTTTATTTTCTTCAAATCATCTTATTAGTATCAATTAAAAAATATTTTAGTTATAATAGTGATTAATATTTTTTTAGAGGAGAACGAAGGAATGGAAGAACAACGTATATTATTTACTGGTGGAGGAACTGCAGGACACGTTATTGTTAATACAGCACTAATTCCCTATTTTCATAAAGAAAATTGGCAAATAGATTACATAGGTTCAATAACTGGCATTGAAAAAGAACTGATAAATAGTTTTGATTATGTTACATACCATCCAGTATCAACTGGAAAACTAAGACGTTATATGTCAATTGAAAACTTTAAAGATCCATTTAAAATATTAAAAGGTATTTATCAATCTTGGAAAATTATTGGAAAAGTTCGTCCTCAAGTGATTTTTTCAAAAGGTGGATTTGTATCTGTACCAGTTATTATTGCAGCATGGTTAAGGAGAACTCCCACAATTATCCATGAATCAGATTTTACTCCAGGTCTTGCAAATAAATTAGCAACACCATTTGCAAAACGTATACTAACTACGTTTCCTGAAACTGTTAATTATTTACCTGCCAAAAAAACAACACATGTAGGTGCGGTAATAAGGAAAGAACTTATCACAGGAACACAAGAAGCAGGTTATCGATATACAGGACTTAATAAAAATAAACCTGTCATTTTAATTATGGGTGGTAGTGGTGGTTCACGTAAAATTAACGAAATGATTCGAAAAAATTTATCAATATTATTAATAAACTATCAAGTGATTCATATTTGTGGGGATGATGGTATTGATGAAACAATTCAAAAAGAGGGTTATGTACAATACAAATATGTCAAAGATGAATTAAATGATTTATTTGCAATAACCGATTATATTATTTCGCGAGCTGGTTCAAATGCAATTTTTGAATTTTTAGCATTAAATATCCCAATGCTATTAATACCTCTATCTCTTGGCGCGAGTCGTGGGGATCAAATAGTTAATGCAAAGTCGTTTGAAAAACAGGGATATGCAGTGGTTTTAGATGAAGAGAAACTAACAAGTGAAACATTAATGAGATCCTTAGAAGATTTAGTTTTAAGTAGTGCTGTGATGATAAATAAAATGAAACAAAATGAAATGCTTGATTCATTTAATAAAGTAATTGAAATAATTGAAAGTACAGCAAAAAACCATTAACTTTTAGTTAATGGTTTTTTTGTTAAAATTCTGAATCAGTACTTTTTGGGTCTCGAATAACAACGTCAACTTGACCTGTGTGCGGATCAATAACAAGACCATGAACTTTTACATAGTCTGGAAGTAACGGGTGATTGCGAATGATTTCGACACTTTGATTAATAGATTCTTCAACTGTTTCAAAACCATGAAACTCTTGATGAACGTCAATACCAGCATAATCAATCGCATTAAGTGTTTCTTTACTAATACCCTTAGCTTCCATATTGGCAACTAATTCATGAGTATCAACATTCGACATACCGCAATCATGATGGCCAATGACGATAATTTGTTCTGCTTTCAAGTTGTAAACAGCGACAAGTAAACTTTTAATGATACTGTCAAAAGGCTTACGAATAATTGCACCAGCGTTTTTAACCATTTTGACATCACCATTATGGATGTTCAGCGCTTTTGGTAAAAGCTCAACAAGTCTTGACTCCATACAAGTGAAAATCACCATTTTTTTATTTGGAATAGAATTGGATTTATATTGCTCGTACTCTTTACCTTCAACAAATTTTTTATTAAACGATAGCATTTCTTCTAAAAACAAATTAATCACTCCAAGTTTTTTTAATAATTAATTAATTATAGCACATTAAATTTCTAAATAACCTTTTTATGTTTGAAATGTTGTCATAGGAGTGTTAATGAAAAAGTGGTATGATAATAATAAGATAAATAGAGATAATATCTGGAGGTCGTACTGATATTAAAGATAAAGACGTGATAGATACTGATTTAATTGAAGACATTGATGATGAAGAAATGGAAGAGTTGGTAGCAAAAGCTAGAGAGGATGCGATTATTCGTGCACGTGAGGAAAAAGCGACTGGTAATTCCCCAAAAAGACGGTTTCCTAAATGGGCTTTTTGGCTAATTTCATTAGCTCTAGCATTTAATGTTGTTGCGCTATTACCACAAACTTTATCGATTCCTGCTATTGAGTTTCTACTTATATCAACAGAACTCTCAAAACAAAAAGATATTAAAACATATAAAAAATCAGTAACAGTTATTGAAACAAGTGAAAGTAAAGGCACAGGATTTTTATTTTCTGAAGATGGGCTAATTATAACGAATAGTCATGTTATTGATGGTAATGAAACTGTTAATGTGGGTGTACCTGAGCATGGCTTATTTAAAGGTAATGTGATAAAAGACTTTCCAGAAATTGATTTAGCAGTGATAAAAATTGATATTGGTGAAGCGACGCCTCATTTAAAACTCGCTAAAAATCCAACATACCAAAAAGATGAATTTATTTATTTTATAGGTAATCCTTTAAAATTTAATGGTATAGCAAACAAAGGTCATATTATTGAAGAACTGGATTTAAGCAATTGGGATCGATCAGTTATAGCAATTGATGCACCTATTTACCGAGGGAATAGTGGTAGCCCTGTAATTAATCAAGTTGGAGAAGTTATTGGCGTTATTTTTGCTACGATTGATGATGATCGTTTAGGGAAAGTTGGATTATACGTACCAATAGATTACTTTCATGATGTTTATTAATAAAGGAGAGAAATATAATGGATAATAAAGTATTAAATTACTTAAAAGAAAATAGAACCAATCATTTAAAATCACTTTATGATTTTTTAAAAATACCGAGTGTTAGTACAGATTCGGCATTTAAAGAAGATGTAAAAAAAGCAGGTCAATATGTTTATAACTATTTAAAAGAAATAGGCTTTTCTCATTTAAAAACAGTTGAAACAAAAGGTCATCCGATTATTTACGGTGAATATAAAGGAGCAGGTGAGGATGCGCCGACAGTTTTACTATATGGGCATTATGATGTTCAACCCGCAGATCCATATGATGAATGGGAAAGTGATCCGTTTACTCCAGAAGAAAGAAATGGTCGTATTTATGCTCGGGGAGCGAGTGATGATAAAGGTCAAGTTTTTATGCATTTGGCTGTCTTTGAAGCTTTTATGAAAACAGAAGGAAAAATACCAGTTAATCTAAAAGTAGTCATTGAAGGGGAAGAAGAAATTGGTAGTGAAAATTTATATGATTATTTAAACAATCATAAAGAAAAATTAGCAGCAGATTTCACAGTCATATCTGATTCGGGTATGGTTGCTGAAGGTCAACCAACAATTTTATATGGATTAAAAGGTTTTACAGGGATTGAAATTGAAGTGACTGGACCTGATCATGACCTTCATTCAGGTATGTATGGTGGAGCGGTTAAAAATCCGGCTATGGCACTTGCTCAAATATTAGCAACAATGAAAAATATAGATGAATATATTACAGTTGATGGTTTTTATGATGATGTAGAAAATTTAACAGAAGAAGAAAGAGAGTTAATCAAGAATGTTGAAGGGGAGAACTACCTAAAAACAACAGGTACAATTCAGACAGTTTCAGAAAAAGGTTATACAGCAAAAGAACATACAATGGCTCGACCAACATTTGAAATAAATGGTATGTATAGTGGTTATCAAGGTGAAGGGACTAAAACAATTATTCCATCTACTGCAACTGCTAAAATCACATGTCGAATTGTCCCAAATCAAGATCCTGAACGCATTCAAGATTTATTAGAAAAACATATCATGGAACATAAACCTGAGGGTGTTAAAGTGAAAGTAAAGAAAGAGAAACTATCTGCTAAAGCATATAAAGTAGAGCCAACACATCCACTCATTATGCGTGCAGCAGAAAGCTACGAACGTGCCTTTAACAAAGAAGCAGTATTTGTTCGAATGGGAGGGTCGATCCCAGTTGTTGAATGGCTAGATGATTTATACGGAAATCCAATTGTCTTATTAGGATTTGGTACACCGGATGATCGACTGCATTCACCAAATGAAAGTTTCCCTCTAAATAGTTTTGACTTAGGAATGGAGACATTAGTTCATTATTGGTCCACATTTAAAAAGGAGTGATTTATAATGAGGTATGCTTTAGTAACAGGAGTTTCAAGAGGTTTAGGAGAGTCAGTTGCTCATTATTTATTAGAGTCAGACGTTCATGTAATAGGTGTATCACGTCATGATAATATTAAATTAGCAAAAAAAGCAAAAGAATTTAAAATGAATTATGTGCATTTACCAACCGATTTAACTCTTGCAAATGAAGTAGAAAAAATGATAAAAGAAGTTGTTCAGATTTTAAATGAAAATGAGATAGAAACTTTATATATCGTAAATAATGCAGGAATGTTAGAACCAATGAACCAAGCAAAAGAAATTGATTCAACTGAATTAATTAAACATTATCAAATCAACGCCCTATCTCCAATGATGATAATCAATTCATTTTTAAAGTTAAAAGAAAAAATAGATTGTCAACTTGTTATAGCAAATGTGACAAGTGGAGCAGCCGAAAAGTCGATTTATGGGTGGAGTGCTTATGGAAGCTCAAAGGCAAGTTTGAATGCATATACGAAAACAGTTGGAAAAGAGCAAGATTATTTAAAGACGGGTAATAAAATATTTGCATTTAGTCCAGGTGTTATGGATACCGATATGCAAGAACATATCCGTAAACAAGATAAAGAAGCTTTCATTGAAGTAGAAAACTTTAAAAATTATAAAAAAAGTAATTTATTAAAAGATACAGAGATAGTAAGTGGTGTTTTAGTAGATATATTAATAAATGCAACAGAAATTAGAAATGGTGAGATATACAATATAACAGATTATATTTAGACATATCTTTTAAAAGATATGTCTTTTTTTTACTAAATTTGATAGACTAGCATTAATAAGGAGTGAATGTTCATTCATAAATATATTAGGAGGGTTATCAATGAAAGATAAAGTAGTAATTGTCACAGGTGGTTCAAGTGGAATGGGAAAAGCTATGGTTCATAGGTTTGCAAATGAAGGCGCTTCCGTTGTAATGACAGGAAGAAATGAAGAAAGATTACAAGCAGCAAAACAAGAAATAGAAAAAACAGCTACAGGTATCGTTTATCCATTTCAAATGGATGTCAGAAATCTTGAAGATGTTGATAGAATGGTTAGCGAGACAGTTGAAAAATTTGGGAAAATTGATTATTTAGTAAATAATGCAGCGGGTAATTTCATTGCTTTAGCAGAAGACTTATCACCAAATGGTTGGAATTCAGTTATTGATATTGTTTTAAACGGTACCTTTTATTGTAGCCAAGCAGTAGGTAAGCATTGGATAAAAACAAAACATAAAGGATCTATCATAAATATGGTAGCAACCTATGCTTGGGATGCTGGTGCAGGAGTAGTTCATAGCGCTGCTGCTAAAGCAGGTGTACTGAGCTTAACACGAACATTAGCAGTTGAATGGGGAACACGTTATGGAATTCGAACAAATGCGATTGCGCCTGGACCGATTGAGCGTACAGGTGGAGCAGAAAAATTAATGTTGTCTGAAGATATGGCAGAACAAACGCGTCAATCAGTACCATTACAACGTTTTGGTACACCAGAAGAAATTGCTGGCTTAGCATTATTCCTGTTTTCTGATGATGCCGCATACATTAATGGTGAAGTTGTTACAATGGATGGGGGACAATGGTTAAATCAAATGCCATTTTAAATTAATTTAAAATAAATTATAAAAGCTAACTAACATTTGTAAAATAGTGTTGGTTAGCTTTTTTTTATAAAAAAGCGTAAAATAAATAATAGTATAAAATTTTTTTGATAGATAGAAAGGGAGATATAAGTTGATTACACGTAAAAGTAAACGTGAAATAGAGCAAATGCAATTAGCTGCTGATTTATTAGTAAAAACACATAAAGAAATTGCAAAAATGATTAAACCAGGTATTACAACGATGGAAATAGATACATTTGTTGAAGATTTTTTAAAAAAGCATGGTGCTACACCAGAACAAAAAGGTTTTCAAGGGTATAAATATGCAACATGTGCATCAATTAACGATGAAATTTGTCACGGTTTCCCACGAAATGAAAAATTAGTTGATGGTGATTTGGTAACAATTGATATGGTTGTTAATTTAAATGGTGGACTTGCTGATTCAGCTTGGACATATGCAGTAGGAGAATTAGATCCGGCAGGGAAACGACTAATGGAAGTAACGAAAAAATCTCTATACTTAGGAATTGAACAAGCTCAAGTAGGTAATAGAATAGGTGATATTGGTCATGCAATTCAAACATATGCTGAAAAAGAAGGATTTTCAGTTGTAAGAGATTTTACAGGCCATGGGATTGGACCAACGCTACATGAACCACCACATATTCCACATTTTGGTTTACCTAATAAAGGTCCGCGTTTAAAAGAAGGTATGGTAATTACAATTGAACCAATGATTAATGAAGGAACGTGGCACAGCCAAATGGATGATAATGGTTGGACAGCTCGTACACAAGATAAAGGACGTTCTGCACAATATGAACATACAATTGCAATAACTAAAGATGGTCCAATCGTTTTAACTGAGCAAAATTAAGTAAAAGGGTGGTCTAAGTGAATGAGATAACTGAAGATCTAAAAAAAGATTCAACTACGAATTATGAAATGATTAAATTGGGTGTTCAAGTGTCTATTCCGATTGCTTTAGGATATATACCTGTTGCTTTAACCTTTGGCATACTAGCTAAACAAGCTGGTATGTCTATTTTAGAATTGACAATGATGAGTGCATTTGTTTATGCTGGTGCGAGTCAGTTTATGGGTGCGAATATGATTATTCATAGTGCATCAGCAATTGAAATAATTGTTGCAACATTTGTACTTAATTTTAGACATTTTATTATGAGTTTATCATTTATGAATCAAGTTCAAACGAATATAGGAACAAAAGGTAGGGTTTCTTTAGGTTTAGGTCTAACAGATGAATCATTTGCCGTGTCGGCTCTTCATATCGATAAAGCTGATAATAAAAAAGGCTATATATTTTTTATTACAGTGATTTTAACAGCCTATTTAACATGGGTACTAGGTAGTTTTTTAGGCGGAGTTGTAGGAGATATTATACCCAAACATTTAAGCAATAGTATGGGTATTGCATTATATGCACTATTTATAGGATTACTTGTACCATCAATTAAAAAAGATTTAAAAATTATTATTATTGTGATATTAGCAATGGCAGTAAATTATTTGGCGTCTCAATACGTGAGCGAAGGTTGGGCGATTGTGTTAGGAACATTAATTGGTGGTTTAAGTGGTGTTGTGTTGTTTAAGGAGGCGAAGTAAGTGATATTTATAATTATTATTGGTATGTCACTGGTTACGATGTTGCCTAGAATTATTCCAGCTTTTCTAGTAGAAAGAATAATTTTTAAAGACTGGATTAATAAATGGTTATTGGCGATTCCTTATGCAGCATTGGGTGCTATGATTTTTCCAGGTATTTTGTATGTGAAAGAAAACGATCCAAGTGTAGGCATTATTGGTGGAATCGTAGCAATTATTCTTTCCTTATTAGGTTTAAATGTGATGTTTGTAGTTGTAGGTGCTATTTTAACAGTGCTTTTAATTACTATGTAAAGTCTTAAAGCTTTTGATAAATTAATTAATTTATCAAAAGCTTTTTACTTTAAATAATATAAATCCTTAAAATAATCTTGCTATTATTCAGAAAATTCTGCATAATAGAAATAAGAATTTAAGGAGGCGTAATCTATGGAGAGATATAAAAACTGTCAACCGAACTATAAACATAGCCAAGTGAAAAGCAGTGAAACGCCGTATCATATGCAGTTAACTGCAAGATTAGCATTAGATGAAGTGTGTTATGAATGGAATGAGACTTATTTATTAAAGCAAATTAATCATGCATTAGATACTTCAAATAAAGAACTATTTAATGAATATAGTTTAAAATATAAGAAATTTAAAAATAAATAATTTTAAAGCTAATTAAATTAAAAGCAATTATTTGCTTATGTTTAATTAGCTTTTTTGTTTAAATTTTGTAATCGTTCAATTACATTATTTAAATTATTTATATCGTCATTTTCCCAAAAGTTAATCAAATCATTTAAGAATTCAACAGCTTCTATTTTAGCTTGATTATAAACTTCTATGAAAGAACGTGAATCATTGTTAAATTTATCCCATATGACATGCTTTTCATTTAATAAATCTACTTCATTAATTAAATGTGATTTATTTCCAAAAAGAGGCATGTATGAAGGGAAAACTTTCGACTTCCAACCATATGGATCAAATAGCCATCTTAAGCTTATTAAGGTGTGTAAATAAGCTTTTTGTAAGTTATTTGCTAAATGAGGATTTACAATTTCAATCGTTTTATTTATTTTAGGATCTAGAAGTAAATTAAATTTAAATTCTTTTAAAATGGGTGTGTTCATAGTATTTAGATTATGATATTTTTTCATAATAATAGTATCTAAATTGGTTTTAATGATTCTTTCATTAGTCTCTGTTAACTCAGTAAAATATTTAATATAATTTTTTAAATGAGTTTCTAAGAAGCAATATGTAATGTAACCGATAAGGTATGAATTCACATTTCTATTAAGATAAGTGGTTGATTTAATTAATTCACTTAAATTAATGTCATTAATATTAGAAACGAAATCTGCAGGTGCTTGCTTATGAGCAAGCTTTTTTGTAGACCAAAATGGAATAAATTCAAGTAAATTATCTCCTTGTGAACCAAGAATTAAATAATTTTCATTTAAATTATAATGTACGATTCTGTCAGTATAATCAATAACTTCTTCAGAAAATAACATGTGATTCCAAATCATCGGCATTGTTTATACTCCTTTAAATAATTAAGACATTATCTCTATTATAAGTCTTTTCGAGTCAAATAATTTAACTAACAGTTACAATTATGTGTCAAACTTTCAACGAAATGATTAAATACAAACTTTTTAAATGAAAAAACAGACAAAATACGTTTAATATTTCATAAAAACATGATGATTTGTTACAATAAGAGAGAAGTTGAATCAATTACCTATCAAGGAGGAATTGAATTGGATTATCGTATAGAAAAAGACACAATCGGTGAAATAAAAGTACCTGCAGATAAAAAATGGGGTGCTCAAACACAAAGAAGTAAGCAAAATTTCCCAATCGGAAATGAAAAAATGCCAAAAGAAATAATTAGAGCATTTGCAATACTTAAAAAAAGTGCAGCACAAGCAAACTATGAACTAGGATTTTTAGAAGAAGAAAAGGCAAAAGCAATTTCTTTTGCAGCTGATCAGGTAGTTGCTGGTGAATTAGATGAACATTTTCCGTTAGTTGTTTGGCAAACAGGAAGTGGAACTCAATCAAACATGAACGTAAATGAAGTCTTATCGTTTGTTGGTAACGAATGGTTAAAAGAACAAGGAAGTGACCTTGTATTACATCCAAATGATGATGTTAATAAATCACAAAGTTCAAATGATACTTATCCAACAGCGCTTCATGTTGCAGCAGTGTTAAAATTAGAAGATGAAGTGCTTCCAGCAGTTAAAGTATTAAAAGATTCAATTGCTGTTAAAGTAGAAGCATTTAAAGATATTGTTAAAATTGGTCGTACACATTTACAAGACGCAACACCAATCACTTTAGGCCAAGAAATGAGTGGTTGGCATCGTATGTTAGAAAAAGCAGAGATAATGATTCAAGAAAGTGCTGAACATTTAAAAGACTTAGCTATTGGTGGAACAGCAGTAGGTACGGGCTTAAACGCTCATCCTGAATTTGCAGATCGTGTATGTGCTCAAATAAGTGAATCAACTAACCGCAAATTCCGTTCAGAGATTAATAAGTTCCATTCATTAACAAGTTATGATGAAGCGGTCTATGCACATGGTGCGTTAAAGGCTTTAGCAGCTGATTTAATGAAAATTGCAAATGATGTTCGTTGGTTAGCAAGTGGACCACGTTCTGGTCTAGGTGAGATTACTATTCCAGCAAACGAACCAGGTAGTTCAATTATGCCAGGTAAAGTTAACCCAACACAAAGTGAAGCATTAACAATGCTTGTAACACAAGTTATGGGTAATGATGCTGCGATAGGATTTGCAGCAAGTCAGGGTAATTTTGAATTAAATGTGTTTAAACCAGTGATAGCATATAACTTCTTACAATCAGCTCAATTATTAGCTGACGGAATGTTATCATTTGAAGAGCGTGCTGTTCGTGGTATTGAAGCAAACCTTGAAAAAATTGAAGAGTTTTTAAATGGTTCATTAATGTTAGTTACAGCTCTAAATCCACATATTGGCTACGAAAATGCAGCAAAAATTGCTAAAAAAGCATTTGATGAAAATACAACACTGAAAGAAGCAGCAGTTGCTTCAGGTTTATTAACCGAAAAAGAATTTGATGAATATGTTGTACCTGAAGATATGACACATACATTATAAAAAGATAAAATTATTTAAATAAAATCGGTATACAGAAATTGTTTGTTCTGTTATAGTGGTTTTCATACGTTAATTTTTGGAGGTGTCTTATGTCTAAGTTAGATGAAAAAGCGTTAGAAGTACAACATGAATTACGCGAATCTGATGCATTTAAAGAATTTGAAGCAGCATTTAAAACAATGCTAGAAGATGACGAAGCGCGTGGTCTATATGAAGGTTTCCGCGACTTTCAAATAAGTTTAAATGAAAAACAATCACAAGGAATTCAAGTGACTGAAGCTGAAGTTGAAGAATCACGTCAACACTTTGAAGCACTAAAAGCTAATGAAATTGTAAATAATTTCATGGCTAGTGAACATCAGTTAAATCAAGTGATTCAAGAAGTTAGTACAGTTATTATGAAACCTTTAGAAGAAGCATATGAAGAATCTATGAAATAAGCAATAATAAAACCCCCTAAACAATTATGTTTAAGGGGGTTTATTATCTTTGAAATGAGACTAGTTTAGCATTACTAGTGACGCATCGATGTGGTAAGTCTGAAAAACCTTCTTCTTCTAATTTTCTAATTGTCCATGCTTTAGCTTCTTCATCGTTTTGCGCAGTAAAAGCTTCATCAATTACCTTTGTCCCTGTTCGTTCAAAAGCTGTTAAGTAATAGTGTTTCATTGAATACCTCCTATTAT
>CAJDVH010000019.1_pt1 | contig 14787 bp, 15 predicted proteins | sample 7391261 | NCBI WGS metagenome assembly CAJDVH01 (sample SAMEA7055694, study PRJEB34461) | soil metagenome | biome: terrestrial ecosystem; feature: Peninsula; material: soil | place: Antarctica | collected 2016 | reverse complement strand
TATCAAGGTAACCTTACTGATGCTTCATCTGTAATTAAAATGATGACAGACTATGAAATAATAATTGAAAAAATAGTACCTCTTGGAAACTATTCGAATTTATCACTATCTGTTGATCAAACAAATGAAAAAGCTCAAACACGTGCTAGTCATTTTGGACAAACTGCAGCGAAAATAAGTAGTCAATTGTCATTTGTTAATAGTGAGCTTTTAGCATTACCTGCAGATGTATTATTAGAAGCAATGAAAATGAATAAAGAATATAAAGGATATCTAGAAAAATTAATAAAAAAACAACCATATCAACTTTCTCCAGAAACTGAAAAAGTATTAGCGGCTTTTTCAGCAGTCTTTAATGGTCCTTATGAATTATATGAATTAACTAAAATGGTGGATATAGATTTCCCTAATTTTAAAGTAGGCAATCAAGAATATCCATTAAGTTATGTTTCTTTTGAAGGAGACTGGGAATCAGAAGTTGACACTAAAAAAAGACATGCAGCATTTGCTACTTTTACAAAAACCTTAAGAAACTATCAGCATACAACAGCAAAGACATATGATATGCATTTACAACAAGAAAAAACTGAATCTGACCTCCGTGGATATAAAAATATATTTGAATCATTATTATTTGATCAAGAAGTAGACCGATCGATGTATGATAGACAAATTGATTTAATAACAACTGAACTTGCACCACATATGAGAAAATATGCTAAATTACTACAAAAAGTTCACGGATTAGAAAAAATGACATTTGCAGATTTGAAAATCCCACTAGATCCAAATTATGAACCTAAAGTAACGATCGAAGGTTCAAAAGAATATATTGAAGCATCGTTAAAAGTTATGGGAGAAGATTATTTAGAAATGGTTGAGCAATCTTATTCTAAAAGATGGATAGATTTTGCTCAAAATAAAGGAAAATCTACAGGTGCATTTTGTGCCAGTCCGTTTGGAAGTCATTCATATATACTAATTTCATGGACAGGTAGTATGGAAGACGTTTTTGTCTTAGCACACGAACTTGGTCATGCAGGCCATTTTAAATATACAAACGCAGAACAAAACATATTTAATACTGATCCTTCGATGTATTTTATTGAAGCACCTTCAACCATGAATGAAATGCTTGTTGCAAATCATTTATTAAATCATTCAAAAGATCCTAAGTTTAAGCGCTGGGTTATATCATCAATTGTCTCACGAACTTATTATCACAATTTTGTAACACATTTATTAGAAGCAGCATATCAACGTGAAGTGTATAATATTATTGATGCAGGCGGTAGTGTTAATGCTACTATTCTCAATGAGATTAAACGTGAAGTATTAGAAGATTTCTGGGGAGATGATGTTGAAATTAATGATGGAGCAGAGTTAACTTGGATGCGTCAACCACATTATTATATGGGATTATACCCATACACATATTCAGCAGGTTTAACGATTTCAACAGCGATGTCACAAAGAATATTAAATGAAGGGAAATCCGCCGTTAAAGACTGGAAGGAAGTACTAAAAGCAGGAGGTACTAAGACGCCAAAAGAGCTTGCTCTAATGGCAGGTATTGATATTTCGACTGATAAGCCATTAAAAGAAACAATAGCTTATATAGGTAGCCTTATAGATGAATTAATTGAACTCACTAAGGAAATAGAAGGGATTTAAAGTAGCAGAAAACTGCTACTTTTATATTGAATTTGTTTGGTCGAGGTATCATTTAATATTGCGTATACTAATTCGGGTCAAATATACAAAAAGCGGGTTGATCTAGATGAAAAAATATCATTTTAAAATACTATCAACTCTAATGGGAGCAGTACTAATCGGTATGTTAGGTCCGGTACTTGCTAAAGGTATTAATTATATATTTCAGCAAATTACTCCACTATATATCTTGCTAGTCACAGGTATACTAAGTATAAGCCTTTTTATCACAGCATTTTATCGTGTTATTATATTTATCAACAGAGAAAAAATTACTAAACAATTTTTAACACCCTATTTATTTTTAATAGGTATGATAGCATCTGGTGTAGTTAGTTATACAATTGTATTTATTATAATAAATTGGTAAGTAAATTAGATTTTATAAATTTATAATTATTTAACCGATGATATTAAACATGATACAATAAAGCATATTATTTATGATAGATGTTAAAGGAGTTTTAAATTTGAAGCGGTTAATACCTGTATTTATAGTATTCGCTATTATTTCTGGCTGTAGTTTTAGTAAAGATTATACAGACGCAATTAAACAAACTGATGAATATTTAGAAAATGAACAATTCGATCAGGCATATGATTCAATTCAAAGAGCATTAAAAGAAAAACCAGAAGATGATGTTGCACTTAATATTGAATCTGGTTTATTAAAATATCAAAAATTATTAGAGTATCAGGAAAAAAGAGAGTGGGAAGAAGTTTCAAATGTGATTACTTCGTTTGGCACACTTGATTCAGTTCATCCTAAATTAAAAAAGCAAGTTGATCAAGTGAAAAAGAATATGTTAGAACAAACTAAATTAGAAAAAAAGGTTACTAATAATTTAGAAGAAATAAAGTCACTAATCGATAAAAATTTATATGAAGATGCGGATAACTTATTAGTAGAGCTAGAAGATAATAAAGATATAAACTTTGCTAATAAAGAAATTAAACAAATGCGTGAACTATATAATAAGCAATATGAACAATATAAAATTGATGAAAAAGAAGCAAAAAGAAAAGAAAAGTTAGATAAATTATTATTAAGATACGAATCTGATATAATTAAAGTTGAAAAGATAGAAAAAGAAAACGAATCAAATGATTCAATTGCAATGTTAACTAAAATTGAAAAAAGATATGATGATGTGCTAAATGAAGTATATCAATCAATCATTAAAGAATTTAAAGACGAAGAAGAAGAACTGAGAAGTGTGCAACGCGAATGGCTAGCTAATTATGAAAATGAAATGAGAGAAAAACGAAATATTAATGGAGATAAACAAGCATTAAAATATAGTATAAAAGCTAAAAAAGAAAGAACTCAAGAATTATTAAATAAATACTTTTGATAAAACTTCCTTTGCAAAGGAAGTTTTTATTATGTATAACAACTCACATCAAAAAAAGCAATCAATTTAATGATTGCTTTTTAATAATTATCTATCTAGGGTGTACGTCCTGTGAATATTCGGAAAATTAATACAATTAATGCGATAACTAGTAGAATGTGAACAAGGTTACCTGCTACATCAAATGCAAAGCCTAAAATCCAAAAAATAATTAAAATACCTATGATTGTCCAAAGCATTATGCATTTCCCCCTTTAATTTATTAAGTTTATTAACTTAATAGTATTATTCCACTAAAACAAATAAATAAACATTAATTGAAAAAATATTTAAAATCGATATGTTTTTGAAAACTTAATAAAGGCTAACTATTAACTCAAAGTAATTAATATCTAGTAATAAAATTAAATGAAGACTATAATAAAAATAGTAAATAGTTTCAGGAGGAAATATCATGCATGAAACACTTTATATGATTAAAGAATATATTCCATCTTTATACAAAATAGATGAAAATCTCAGTCACCAAGAAAGTGGCTTAAGTAAATATAATGTATTAGATGAAAAAAATAAAATAATTGGACATCTTGTTTTAACACCAACAGGTGAAATACACAGCTATTTTTGCTCAGTAAATATAAATAAACCCATTAAATATGCTTATAATAAACAGCAGATGATTCATTTCACACAGTCTTTTTTAGAAAAATTTTATGAAAATATAACATTTAAATTACAATCAGTATCAGAAAAATTTAATCATTATGAATTAATTTATGAAGAAATAGACAGTAAATACAATTTAGCACTGCCAGGAACAGGTCTTAGAATTAATATAAGTTATTCAGGATATTTATTAAGAATTGAACGTGGTTATGATACATATATAATAAATTATCCAGATAAAATAATACCTTTAGAGTCTGCTAGATCTAGATACCTAGAATCAATTGATTTTGATTTGAAAATTAGTAAACCAAATAGCGATGAGCCATATAAATTATGTTATCGTTTGTCAGAAAAGTATAGTTATATTCAAGCATCTGGTGAAGAAGAAATCCACAAATCAATCGAACAACAATTGGAGAGTTTAGAACAATTTGAAACAAGTAGTAAAAATTTAATTAGAATATTAGGATTAAATGAAGACTATAAGCGAATTGCTAAAAAATCAACATTAAATTATCGAATTGAAATTTGGTCACAACATCCTAAAAAGTATTTGAAGCATTTAAATTTTAATATGAATGAAGCTCAACCTGGCGTGATTAAATATAAAATAGATAAACAAAGTGATCGAATAATTCAAATAAGAGATGGCGAAATTTTAGATGAAAATAATAAAGAAATTACAAAACATCAAGCATATGAAAAAGCTTTAGATTTTCTGTTTACAATGTATTCAAATGCTGAAGAATTATTTGACTTTATTCATTCAGAAGAAATAATTAATCACGTTGAAGAAAATAAATATGAACCCAATTATTCATTTTATTTTAACCGAGTTTATGACAGTATTGAAATAGAGTCACAAATTGCTTATGTTGAAATTGGAAAATTTACAGGAATAGTGAATAATTTTTGTGCACCAGATGTACACGAAAAAGAATTAAAGCACATAAATGTTTTCGCAAAAATATCTGAACCAAAAGCGAGAATGCTATACGAAAGAGAATTAGAAATGAAGCTGTCATTTATAAAAAAACAATCTGAAAATGAAGATGTATCTTATGAATTAGTATACTTACCAATTTTTCCTGAGCGTGATAAAAAAATTCAGTTAATTGATGCGCATAATGGATTTTTTTATGACTGATTAATTACGCAACAATAGATGAGGATGTGATAATATGAGAATGAAATATTTTGTTTTATTTATCGTTAGTGTGTTTTTATTAATGGGTTGTTCTTTAAATGATCTATTAGAATCTTCAGAGGAAACTCAAAGTGAGAACACACATATAGAAGTTACACCACTCAATGAATTAACGGAAACTCAACATTTTAAAAATAATGCATTAAAACATATTTTAGAAGGAGAATTAAATTATAAAGGTCAAGCCGTTGGATTTCATTATAATCAATTAGAAACAAAAAAAGGTGAGATTATAGAAGGTACACGTACTAAACCGGACGAAAATGGTGTATATGAAGCAAAAGTGATAGTGAGTGATGTAGAAAAAACTTCTAATAATGGAAAATCAACATTTTTTTCAGATAATTGGGACACACAAGAAGTAGTAGATGCTATAAATGAAGCTTATGATAATCGTGTACATATTAATGGAAATACTTTTGAAGGATTAACAAATGAAGGGATTGTCATTAGAATGTATTTAGATAATCAAAATAAAATCATTTCAGCATTTCCTGTTTATTAAGGGGGTAATTATATGTATCAACTAAAAGAAGTTACTTTAAAAAATCAAGGTTATGAAAAAAAACGTTTAGTCATTCATTTTGATAAAACAGAATATATTATATTAGCAGAGTTTTTAATGTCTGATGCTCAATTACTAAAAAACGAATTATTGGCTGCAAAAAAAGCGTTAGATACTAATAAAACAAAAGAGGTAACTTTAACAGGTAATCGCTGTGCAATTAAACTTGAAAAAGAAAAAACAATGATTACTGATTTATTTGAAGGTATAGATGAAAGTAGCTATCAAGCTTTAACGATATCAACAAATCAATTTTATGACTATTTGACGATCTGGAATCAAGAAATCCAAAAGTTCAATAGTAAAAACAAATAAAAAACACCTGTCACATGACAGGTGTTTTAAGATTATTTGCGGCAAAGAAAGCATGCGTTCACAACATGTTGGTAAATATTCTTTGTCTTATGCAAATCAACTCATCGCACTTCAAGTATAGCATAGATATACTTAACTGACGAGATTTAGTTTGAAAATGTATCAAAGGAGGCAAATAATGAAAATTACTATCGCACCTGATTCATTTAAAGGAAGTTTATCAGCTTGCCAAGCATCAGATATTATAAGAAATGCAATTACTGACCAGTTATCCAAAGTTGAAACATCATTAATACCAATGTCTGATGGAGGCGAAGGTATGCTTGATTCATTAATAGAAACCTTAAATGGTCAAAAAATCGAATTAACATGCCATGGTCCTCTAGGAAATAAGATTAAAACATATTATGGTGGAATTGATAAAAAAACGGCTATTATCGAAACAGCTAAAATTTGTGGATTAACACTCGTACCAGTTAATAAGCGAAATCCTGAAAATACAACAACATTTGGTGTAGGTGAAGTAATTATTGATGCAATTGATCGGGGTTTTGAAAGAATTATAATAGGTATAGGTGGCAGTGCAACAAACGATGGTGGATATGGTATGCTAAATGCATTAGGATTAAAAGGATTTGATAAAAAAGGGAATCAATTAAGTTATTATGGTGCTGATTTATATAATCTTGCCTATCTAGATTGGTTAAAACTTGATCAGCGCTTAGAAAATGTAGACATAATCGTTGCCAATGACGTTAATAATATTTTATGTGGTGAAAGTGGAGCAAGTTTTATTTATGGAAAACAAAAAGGTGCTACCCAACAACAAATTAAACAATTGGATCAAGCACTTTTTAACTTTGCAAAAAAAGTAGAAAAACTAAAAGCAGTTAATTTAAAATATGAATTAGGGTCTGGTGCAGCAGGTGGTTTAGGTTATGGTCTCTTAATTATAGGTGCTAAATTAATACCAGGTGCTAAACTTATTGCAGATGCAGTAGAGTTAGAATCTGAGATTGCTTCGACTAACTTAGTTATAACTGGCGAAGGTAAGAGTGATGAACAAACATTAAATGGTAAAGTGCCGATATATTTGAGTAAATTAGCTAAAAAATATAATAAACCCATTATTTTGATCTCCGGTAGTGTAGATAATAATAATTTTGAATTAACTAATAGTTTTACAAGTGTTTTTTCTATTATTAATGAACCGATGTCAATTGCTGATGCTATGAAAAATGCAGAAGAATTATTATACAATCAAATGTCACAAGTTATAAAATTAATTACTTACTATAATTTAGATGATTAAAATGAGGTGTTGACTATGAGAAGAAATATGGAAGTAATAATTATTGGCATACTTACTAGTTTTGTCTTAGGAGGCTTTTTAAAATTCCTAGAAACAATTACTAATTTAAAGGTTTACACATTGTTATTAAATATAGATTTTGTTCCTATACTAGGAGAAATAAATTTTCCAGAATGGATTGAATTTAGCTTCCATATTATTGTATCAATTATTATAACATTTATTTTTTATCATTTTGTTATTAAATATAAATGGAATTGGCAAGGAATACTATTCTATGTTTCTTTAGGAAATATGTTTGTTGGATTGCTTATTTACCCTATTACGTTATTTTCTGACCGAACTCCTCCATTGCTAGCAATATTTCCATTAAACTTTTGGTTAATAGGCCATTTAATATATGGAATATCAATGAGCCTTTTATTTATTCTCATAGAAAATAAACATAATATAAGAAAAGAAAAGCACCAAAAAAATAAAGATAACATCATACCATTTAAGTAGTGATGTTATCTTTAATATCTAAATGATTAGTTAAGTTCAATGATTCAACAGACCAATTATTTCCGCTAACTTTAATGATAGTGAATGAGCCATTTTTTAAAGTTGTAATTTTAGAGCCCATTGTATGATTAGATACGCTTGATAATATCGAATTAATAACCGCACCATGTGCAACAACAATAATATTTTTATTACGATAAGTATGAATAATTTGATTTAATTCTGTCATAACTCGTCTGTTTAGAGATAAACGAGATTCTTGTTTTGGATAAATCTGATCAGGATATTTTTTTATTAGCTCAAGTTTACTTTGTCCTTCAGCAATTCCAAAATGACGTTCTTTTAATTTGTCGTTAAATACTATAGGTAAATTGAGATGTAGATTAATTAGCTCGGCTGACTTTTTTGCTCGTTTAAGTGAACTAGAAATAATAATATCGTATTCATATTGAGATAAATAAATACCACATTGATTAGCTTGTTTTTCACCTATGTTATTTAAAGGAATATTAGTTTGACCTTGAATAATCCCTCTTACATTCCAATTTGTTTCTCCATGTCGAACTAAACATATTTTAGTCATTGATATAATCACCTCATCTTTAATTTCTATCTTATCTATTAAGTATTGAAATTATCAAGTAATAAAGGAGTTTACTAATGAAAAATTTAACGATTGTTTTATATAAAAACGATTTAAGAATGCATGACCACCCTGCACTATATCATGGTGCAACAAATGGTTTAATTTTACCTATTTATATAAGAGATAAAACAGAGAATAAAAGTGCACAAGATTTTTGGATTGAAGAAACGCTTCAAATATTAAAAGAAAAATATGAAAAGCTCAATCAAACATTTTTAATTTTACAAGGTAATAAAGTAGAAATATTATCTCAATTAATTCAAGAAACAAGTGCAAATCAAGTTAACTGGAATATCTCTTTTACTGAAACAAGTAAAAAAGAAGATGAGGCTTTAAAAATGCATCTAAAAGCTATGAATGTAAAGGTTAATGAATTCAATGGTGAAACACTATTTAATCATCAACAAATATTTAATCAAATGGGTCATCCCTATAAGGTATTCACTCCATTTTATAATAAATGTCTCCAAGCAGAATTAATCGAACCTTTACCTATACCAAAAATTAATCCTTTTCGTTATCAAGGTAAGTTATTATCTGAAGAAATAGACCATTTAGATAAAAAAAATTGGGAATTAAAGCTTAGAAAATATTGGCAACCAGGTGAAGATAATGCGTTTAATCAAATAACAAATTTTAGTGATGAACGATTATCTCATTACAAACAAGGAAGAGATTATCCAGCACAAGATGTTGTTTCAAAACTCTCACCCTATTTAGCAGTTGGAAGTTTAAGTGTGCGAAAGTTATATTTTGATTTATTATTTAAAGAATCTCAAAATGGAATTAATTTAGAAGCGTTTTATCGACAATTAATTTGGCGAGACTTTTCATATTATACATTATTTCATTTTCCAAACTTTACTAAAGAACCACTGAGAAAAAACTTTAATGATTTTCCCTGGAAAAACGATTCACAAGAATTAATAGCTTGGAAAAAAGGCAAAACAGGTTATCCATTTGTCGATGCTGCTATGCGAGAATTATGGGAAACAGGGTATATGCATAATCGAGCTCGAATGGTCGTGGGATCTTTTTTAGTTAAGCATTTATTAATTGATTGGCGAAAGGGTTATGATTGGTTTAAATACACACTTATAGATTTTGATCCTGCTAACAATGCAATGGGATGGCAGTGGGTTACAGGTAGTGGAATAGATTCATCACCTTATTTTAGAGTATTTAATCCAATAACACAAAGCGAAAAATTTGATAAGTCAGCAGAATATATTAATCAATATGTTCCTGAAGTCAAGAAAATCCATCAACCATTTAAGTTATCGCAAAATAAATTAGAAAGTCTTAATATTACTCTTGGAAAAAATTACCCGTATCCTCTTGTAGATCATAAAGCCGCAAGAGAACGAGCGTTAAGGGCATTTGATACAATAAAAAATAAAGCTAAATCTGATTAAGATTTAGCTTTATTTCAACCATCCACTTTCTTTAAATTTAGAAATAGCTTCAATTCGATTACTAACATTTAACTTTTCAAGAATAATTGATACATAATTGCGTACTGTTCCAGAAGTGATTGAAAGCTCTTCAGATATTTGTTTAGTGCTTTTCCCTTGTGCTATTAATTCAATCACTTCAATTTCACGATTTGTTAAAGGATTTTCATTTAAATAATCTTGATCGATTAATTCATGAGCGTAGACTCTATGGCCATCGACGATTGTTCTAATAGCATTAGCTAAATCATCACTTGGACCATCTTTTAATAAATAACCATTAACACCTGCTTTTCTTGCTCGTTCAAAGTATCCTTTTCTTGCAAAAGTGGTTAAAATAATAATTTTGCAATCTTTGTTAACAAGTTCTTCTGCAGCATCTAGTCCTGTCTTAATAGGCATTTCTATATCCATAATGCAGACATCCGGATTTAGCTTGTGAACTAAATCAATTGCTTCTTGGCCATTAGTAGCTTTACCAACTACTTCCATATCTTCCTCAAGGTCAAGTAATGCTGATAAGGCTCCAAGTAACATCCCTTGATCTTCAGCTAAAACTATTCTAATCATAAGATTGTCTCCTCTGCTTGTGAAATAACATGTGGAATTGAGATAGTTAACCTCGTTCCATTTGTTGTGTCAATATTTAAATCGCCGTTCATAAATTCTAATCTTTCTGTCATACCACTAATTCCATGAGTAGTATAATTAAAGCTTTGCTTATTAAAACCTATTCCATTATCTTCAATTATTATAGTTGTTTCCTCAGTTGATTCATTAATTTTAATATTACACAAAGTTGCTTGGCTATGTTTAACAATATTTGTTGTAGCTTCTTTCAAGCACATACTGAGTACATTCTCTGCTAAAACACTTGTCTGATCAAGTTGAGAATTGCCAGAGATAATTACTTTAATATTTGCAGCTTTTAAAATTTGTTCTACACGATAAACTTCTTCTGATAATTTAATTAATCGCATATTAGCTACTAAGTCTCGAACTTCTTTTAATGCTGTTCGAGCTGTAGTTTGGATATCTTTTATTTCTTTTATTGATTTTTCTGAATCTATATTAACAAGCTTTGCAGCTAAATCTGCTTTCATACCTACCAGAGACAACTTTTGCCCTAATGTATCATGTAAATCACGAGCAATTCGTTGACGTTCATCAGTAATCGCAAGTTGTGTTGTAGCCGTATCTAATAAATCCTCTAATTTCTCTTGTTTATTCCGGCTATATATATTAACAGGTAATAAGCTTATGCCAATAATGCTAATAATAATAAAAGGTAGTTGAGAAACAAACATATTTGTTTTAATAAAAAATCCAATGTTAATTGTTAGAACTGTTGTTACTAAATGGACAACATATAATGAAATAAATCCTGGTTTGCTTTTAATATTACCGATAAAAAATGAAAGAAATAATGCAAAATATATATAACCATAAAAAAGTGTCATAAACATACTAATCAGCATACCTAAACTAACCCAAACATAGACAAACCATGTTTCAGAAACAAAAGAAAGTCGGTAAGCAACAAAAAATAAAATAACCATAATAATACCAATTAAAAAATCAAGCGTAGGGGAAGATTTAAATAAAAAATAAAAAGGAATAAGACAAAATATTAACCATATGTAAATACTTAATCCTGTATTTTTAGGAAAAATTTGATACCATTTTCGCATGATGACCTCCTAGTAAATTATACTAATTATATCAAATTAAATTTAAAAGAGGTAGGTGTCAATGAAGATACCTACCTCTTTATCAAAGCTTTTAAGAAGCTTGTCTAGTATTTGTGTTTTGTTTTGCTTTGATTAAATGTTTTACATCTTTAAATGTTACAAAATCTTTATTTTTCTCATCAAACAGACGAAATTTAAGTGATTTTAAACTAGTTTTAAGTGTTATTGTTGTCGCATGTTGAAGCGGTGGTGTATTTTCATGAGCTTCTGCTAAACGATAGTTCGGAACTTTAGGACTTAAATGATGTACATGGTGATAACCAATATTTCCTGTAATCCATTGTAGAACTTTAGGTAGTTTATAATAAGAGCTACCATCAACAGCAGCTTTTACAAAGCTCCATTTACTTTCTTCTTCAAAATAAGAATCTTCAAATTGGTGTTGTACATAAAACAACCAGATACCTAATGATCCAGCAATGAAGATAATAGGGAGTTGGATTAGTAAAAAGGCTTTAATACCTATTGCAAAAATCAATCCTGCATAAATTGCTAGAGCTAAAAAGTTGGTTAAATAAGTATTGAGTCTCTCTTTTAATCGAGCGTCTTTTCGATTCATTCGATTGGCAACCAAATATAAATAAAAAGGTCCTAAACCAAATAAGACGATAGGATGTCTGTAAATTCTATAAACTAAACGCATCCATGGTGTTGCATTGACGTATTCATCAACAGTCATAACCCACACATCACCTGTTCCACGCTTATCTAAATTACTACTAGTTGCATGGTGAATGGAGTGTTCTCTTTGCCATTTAGAGTAAGGAAAGAGTGTAATCACACCTAATAATGTACCTACTGTTCGATTTAATTTATTGTTTTTGAAAAAAGAATAGTGTGTACAATCATGGAATATAATAAAGATTCGAATGACAAATCCTGATGCAATGACAGCAATTGCTACTGTAAGAAATGGCGAGATTGCTAAACTCTTGTATGCTAAAAACCATAATAAGAAAAAGGGAACTAAGGTATTAAATAATTGGAATATACTTGTTTTTAATTGGTTGTCTTCAAATGGTTTAACTGATTTACGTAATTCACGTTGTTGTGCTAGCATAATGTTTCCTCCTAGAGATATTTTTTATCTAAGATTAGTATAACTCGTTAATGAATTTAAAAGTAGACACAAGTGTCATGTAAAAAGCATGACACTTGTCATGTTTTTAGTAAAAAAAATAGCGTAAATACGCTATTTTATAAACCAGTTTTTTGTTCAGCTAATAATTGTTTAATTTTTTCTTTATATGGATCACCCGGCATAATTACTTTTGCTTCTGTTAAAACACGAGTTTGACATCCCAATCTTTTACCTTGATTTTTTCCATTAAATCCAACAAGATCCTCTTCTAATTCACTCATATCAGTTACACCTTGTTGATTTTTAATTGTGACCATGCATGTTGTACATTGGGCATTACCACCACATCTATGTTTTAATGGCACACGTCCTTGTTTTGCTGCACGTAAGATAGAGTGTCCATTTTTAATTGTCACTTCTTTTAATAATTTGTCATCTTGATAAAATGAAACTTTTGCCAAAATAAAACCTCCCTTATATAGTCTATTATAACACGGATTAATTATAGACATTGTTTAAAATATAAGAGAAAGTTATACTATTTATGATATAAAAAGAAAAGGTGATACAAAATGAAAATTATACATACAGCTGATTGGCATCTAGGCAAATTAGTTAATGGTGTTCATATGACTGAAGATCAAGCATATATTTTAAAACAATTAATTAATGCAATTAAAAAAGAAAAACCAGATTGTGTCATTATTGCTGGTGATATATATGATAGAGCAGTTCCACCAACAGAAGCAGTTCAATTGTTAAATAAAACAATTGCAAAAATAATACTAGAATTAAAAACACCAATTATTGCAATAGGTGGTAATCATGATAGTCCAAGTCGGTTAGATTTTGGAACAGGTTTAATGGAGAGTAAAGGTTTATATTTAAAAGGTGGTCTTGATTCCAAATTAGAGCCAATTATTTTAGAAGATGAATTTGGAGAAGTTCATTTTCATTTAATACCCTATTCAGATCCAAGTACTGTAAGATATTTGTTTGGAGATGAAGATATTAAATCTCATGATGATGCTATGCGTAAAATAACCGATGAAATAAAAATTAAAATGGATAAAAATGCACGACATGTTGCTGTAAGTCATGCATTTGTCACACCATATGGAGAAGAAGAAAAAAATACAAGTGAATCAGAGCGCCCATTATCAATTGGCGGTGCAGAGTATGTTAGTGCGCAACATTTTAAAGTATTTGATTATACGGCACTTGGCCATTTGCACCGTGCACATAAAGTGCATAATGAAAGGATTCGTTATAGTGGGTCCATATTAAAATATTCACAGTCTGAAGAAAATCATGAAAAAGGTTTTTACTTGATAGAAATAGACGAACAAGGCAAAGTAAAAACAAAAAAGCATCGCTTAATACCAAAACGTGACTTACGTTCGGTGACTGGTTTTATGGATGATATTTTAACGCACGATAAAAATGAAGATTATGTATTTGTGAATCTTTTAGATGAAATTCCCGTTAGTTCGCCAATGGAGAAAGTTAGAACTGTTTATCCAAATGCGATGCATATTTCACGTCAATCTGCTTTAAATTATTCAGTAGAACCAACACAAGTAAATGATAAACAACACATTTTAACCCCCATTGAAAAATATGAATTGTTTTTTAAAAAAGTTAAAGGAACTAATTTAACAAGTGAACAGTTAGAAATTATCTATGAAATCATGAACGAATTATTATTAGAAGATCGTGAAGTGAAACAGGAGGTAAATCATTAATGCGTCCAATTAAACTATTATTAACTGCATTTGGTCCTTATAAAGATAAAGAAGTGATTGATTTTACAGAGTTAGGAGATCAGAACTTATTTGTTATTTCAGGAAAAACAGGATCGGGAAAAACAACTATTTTTGACGGGATTAGTTTTGCGTTATACGGTTCTGCTAGTGGAGAAGATAGAGAAAATGTAGCAATGTTAAGAAGTCAATTTGCTAATGATGATTTACATACAGCTGTTGAATTTATCTTTGAATTAAAAAATAGAAGATATCGTGTTTTAAGACAACTTGGTCATGTGAAAGAAGGTAATAAAACTAAAACAGGTGAGAAATATGAGTTTTTTGAACAAACTGCAGAAGGAGAAGTACCTGGAGTAGATCGGCAAATTGTATCTGAAATAAATAAAAAAATTGAAAGCTTAATCGGTTTAACTCAAGAACAATTTAAACAAATTGTTATGTTACCTCAA
>CAJDVH010000054.1_pt1 | contig 15961 bp, 17 predicted proteins | sample 7391261 | NCBI WGS metagenome assembly CAJDVH01 (sample SAMEA7055694, study PRJEB34461) | soil metagenome | biome: terrestrial ecosystem; feature: Peninsula; material: soil | place: Antarctica | collected 2016 | reverse complement strand
TATTAGTGACAATGACTGCCCATTTCTTGATTGATTTTATTTTAGGTTTAATTATTAAATTTAGAACTAGAGGTGAATAAAAAATTTCAAAAGATACTGATGAATTAAAATCATTATTAGCTGAGGTAAGCCAAGTTGAAAGAAATAAAGAAGCTTCAAAAAATACTCAGCCAGTTATTGATGTACTAGATTTACCGCCTCGAGCAGAAATACATAAATCCAGCTCAAAAAAAGTAAAAATAAAAGTTAGCAGTCCAGTCATTAGATTTACAGTTGTCTTATGTATGATTATTATAATAGTATTTTTAGCATACTATTATTTAGCAGACGACTTATTTATTTTTAAATTTAAATAAACTTTAAAGGAGGATACATAAATGAAAATTGCAGTATTATATGGTGGTGTGTCAGGTGAAAGAGATGTTTCTTTAGCATCAGGAAAAGGTGTGATTAAAGCTTTGAAAGCTAATAATCATGAAGTGGTCGCAATCGATTTTAACCCTAATAATTTATCTGAAATCATTGAATTAAATGTTGATTTAGTATTTATTGCTTTACATGGTAAACACGGTGAGGATGGTAAAATACAAAGTTTACTTGAGATGCTTGAAATACCTTATGTAGGTTCAGGTGTTTTAGCTTCAGCTTTAGCTATGGATAAGTCAAAGGCAAAACAAATATTTGGTTTACACGGTATTCCTGTAGCTAAAAGTCACGTTTATAATTTAAAAAACGAAACAGATTTACAAGTCACCAAACAATCAATTGAAGCTAACTTTGAAGTTCCATTTGTAATAAAGCCAAATAGTGAAGGATCAACTTTAGGGTTAACAATTGTAAATGACTACGCACAAATTAAAGAAGCATTAAAAACAGCTCAACAAAGTGATGATTATGCTATAGTTGAACAATTCATTGATGGAGTTGAATTAACAGTGCCTGTTAAAGGTAAAGTTGGTCAAGAAATCGCCTTACCGATTATTGAAATCATTCCTAAAAATGATTTATATGATTATGAATCTAAATATACAGAAGGTGGAAGTGAACATATTATTCCAGCCCGTATTCCTGAAGAACTAACAAAGAAAATTCAAAACTATGCAGTTACTGCACATCAATCTTTAGGTTGTAAAACTTATTCTAGAGCAGATTTTATCTTATCAAAAGACAATATCCCTTATATTTTAGAAGTAAATACATTACCAGGTATGACTTCAACAAGCCTGTTTCCTGATGCTGCAAATAAAATAGGCTTATCATATGAAGAAATGATTGAGGAATTTGTAAATTTATCAATTAATTAAATTCAAGAAAACGCTTGAAACCTAATGATATCAATAATTTAAAACATTGCATAAAATAATGATAAGTGTATAATTATTTATAAATACAGAACTTAAGATTAGTTAGTAATAATCATAGGGGGCAAGTCAGATGACTGCAAAAAAAGAAGCTCAGAAAACTAAAGAAAATGAAGTAGTTGACGGATTAGAATTAACTCGAAAAATTATAAAAGAAGCATTAGATAAATTAGGTTATCCTGATAATGTTTATGAACTTTTAAAAGATAGCTTAAGAATTTTTACGGTAAGAATACCCGTTCGCATGGATGACGGCTCAATGAAATACTTTAAAGGCTATCGAGCACAACACAACGATGCGGTAGGTCCAACTAAAGGTGGCGTTAGATTTCACCCTAACGTTTCTGAATCACAAATTAATGCTATGGCAATTTGGATGAGTTTAAAAGCAGGAATTGTAGACTTACCATATGGAGGTGCTAAAGGTGGTATTATTTGCGATCCAAGAGAGATGTCATTTAGAGAACTAGAATCACTTAGTCGTGGTTATGTGAGAGCAGTAAATCAAATAATTGGGCCGCGTCAAGATATTTTAGCCCCTGATGCATATACGAATTCGCAGATAATGGCTTGGATGATGGATGAATATAGTTATTTAAATAAAGATGAAAATCCTGGCTTTATTACTGGAAAACCGAATGTATTAGGTGGTTCACTTGGAAGAGAGTCGGCAACTGCAAAAGGTGTTACGATTTGTATCGAAGAAGCAATTAAAATGAAGGATTTTGAAATTGAAGGTGCTAAAGTTGTTGTACAAGGATTTGGTAATGCTGGTAGTTATCTAGCTAAATACCTTCATGAAGCGGGTGCTATAATAGTAGGAATATCTGATGCATATGGTGCTTTATATGATCCTGATGGATTAGATATTGATTATCTATTAGATCGTCGTGACAGCTTTGGAACTGTTACTACACTATTTAAAAACACACTTACAAATAATGAGTTACTTGAAGTTGACTGTGATATATTAGTTCCAGCTGCAGTACAAAACCAAATAACAGAAGAAAATGCTAAAAAAATTAAAGCTAGCATTATTGTTGAAGCAGCAAGTAGTCCTACAACAATGGAAGCAACAAAAATATTAAATGATCGTAACATTTTACTTGTACCTGATGTATTAGCATCTTCAGGAGGAGTTGTTGTAACATACTTTGAATGGGTGCAAAATAATCAAGGCTATTATTGGTCTGAAGAAAAAGTAGAAGAAAAATTAAGAAAGATTATGACTAATGCATTTGAAACGATTTATAATACAGCACAAATAAGAAAAGTAGATATGCGTTTAGCATCACACATGGTTGGAGTACGTAAAATGGCAGAAGCCTCACGTTATCGTGGTTGGGTATAAATATTTAAAACCCCTATTTAATTATTTAGATAGGGGTATTTTATTATTTTAAATAAAGGAAGATTTAAATGATATATGAAGAGGTTATTATTATAGGGTGTGGTCCTTGTGGCATGTCTACTGCATTAGAATTAAAAAAACGAGGCATCAACCCACTGATTATAGAAAAAGGTAATATTGTTAATACGATTCATTCATTTCCAACACATCAAACTTTTTTCAGCTCAAGTAATAAATTAGAATTATCTGACATTCCATTTATTACAAATAAGCACAAACCTGTACGGAATGAGGCACTTGCATACTATAGAGAAGTCGCTAAAAGAAATAAGTTAAAAATTAATGCTTATGAGGAAGTAACCTTTGCCGAAAAGAAAAATGACATATTCTTTATTAAAACAATTGATAAATTCGGAGATGAAAAAAAATACAAAAGTAATTTTTTAGTTGTAGCCACTGGCTATCATGACCAACCAAATTTATTAAATGTTCCAGGGAGTTCTCTTCCGCATGTAAAACATTATTTTAAAGAAGCGCACCCGTATTATAATCAAAAAGTAGCGGTTATTGGCGGAAGAAATTCAGCAGTAGATACGGCGCTTGAATTATATCACGCAAATGCTCAAGTAACTGTACTCTATAGAGGAAATGACTATTCTAAAAGTATTAAACCATGGATTCTTCCCGAATACGCATCGTTAGTGAAACATGGTAAAATAAAAATGGTTTTTAATGCAGAAATAGTTGAAATAAATAAAAATAATATAATATATAAAACTGATGACGTTTATGACTCAGAATCTGTTGATTTTATATTTGCTATGACAGGTTATCATCCACAAATTAATTTTTTAAAAAGTTTAAATGTAAAAGTTGAAAGTCATTCTGGTCGTCCGAACTATCATTCAAGTACGTATGAAACAAACGTTAATCACTTATATGTAGCAGGTGTCATAATATCTGGTTATAATAGTAATGAAACATTTATTGAAAATGGTAGACATCACGGTTATCATATAGCTAAAAGTATTAATTTAAAGATGAAAAAAAATTGAGGTGTGACAGATTGACTGCCAATGAGATAATTAGAATTGCAATTGATGGGCCAGCAGCAGCAGGAAAAAGTACTGTTGCTAAATTAATTGCCGATAAATTAAATTTTGTTTATATTGATACAGGTGCAATGTATAGAGCTTTAACATTAAAAGTTATTCAAGAACAAATTAAATTTGATAATGAAAAAATGATAACAGAAACACTAACGAATACAAAAATTGAATTTAAATCAGTGGCTGATGGACAATTAGTCTTTTTAGATGATATTGATGTTACATCAAAAATTAGATCAACAGAAGTATCACAAGCTGTATCTCATATCGCACAGCTAGCTGAAGTTAGAAAGCAACTTGTGCTTAGACAACAACTGTTAGCAAATAACCATTCAGTCGTTATGGATGGTAGAGATATCGGTACAACAGTTTTACCAGATGCAGAAGTAAAAGTGTTTTTAATTGCATCAGTAGATGAAAGAGCTCAAAGAAGACATGATGAAAATATCAAAAAAGGCTTTTCATCTGATTTACAACTTTTAAAAGAAGAAATAGCAGAACGAGACCATCGAGATGAAAATAGAAAAGAATCACCATTAAAAAAAGCAAGAGATGCCGTTTCTATTGATACAACAGCAATGAGCATTGATGATGTTGTTGAAAAAATTATAAAGTTAGTCACAGATTATAAAAATAAAGCTAGATAATTTATAAGTAAGGGCATTTCATGTTATACTAGAGTAAGTGAATAGATTTAATGATGATTTAAATCTTAAACAGTGTAGGAGGAGTTATAATATGGTTGAAGCAAATAAAGAATTTAATGTAGATGATATTGTAGAAGGTAAAGTAGTAAGTATTGAAGAGAAACAGGTGTTAGTAGATATTGGATTTAAGACAGAAGGGATTATCCCAATTAGTGAACTATCACATTTACACATAGAAACACCAAATGAAATTGTAGAAGAAGGTCAAGAATTAACATTAAAGGTAAATAAAGTAGAAGAAGATGAAATTATTCTTTCTAAAAAAGCAGTAGATGCTGAGAAGTCATGGGAAGAATTAACAAAGAAATATGAAGCAGAAGAAATTTTTGAAACTGAAGTAAAAGAAGTCGTAAAAGGTGGATTAGTAGTTGATGTTGGTTTAAGAGGATTTATTCCAGCTTCACTAGTCGAAACACATTTTGTAGATGATTTCTCAGATTACTTAAATAAAACGTTAACAGTAAAAATTGTTGATTTAGATCAAGAACAAAATAGACTTATATTATCGCATCGTGCAGTTTTAGAACAAGAAGCAAATAAAGAAAAAGAAGCACTACTTGAATCATTAGAAAAAGGTCAAGTTATAGAAGGTACTGTTCAAAGAATTACTGACTTTGGTGCTTTCGTTGACATTGGTGGAGTAGATGGTCTTGTTCATATTTCAGAATTAGCTCATGCTCATGTTGATAAAGTAACAGATGTTGTTTCTGAAGGCGATAAAATAAACGTTCAAGTTTTATCAGTCGATCCAGAGAGTGAAAGAATATCATTATCTCATAAAAACACTCTTGCAGGTCCGTGGGAGAATATTTCTGAGCGAATTGCAGAAGGTGATACAGTAGATGCGGTTGTAAAAAGATTAGTTGATTTCGGTGCATTTTTAGAAATTGAAAAAGGCGTAGAAGGTCTTGTTCATATTTCAGAAATCGCTGATCGACATATTGAAACACCGCAAGAAGAGTTAACTGTTGGCGATAAAATTCAAGTTAAGGTATTAAGTGTAAATGAAGCAGATCAAAGAATATCACTTAGTATTAAAGCAATTGCAGCAGATGCAGAACAAAAAGATATTTTAAATTACCAAAAAGAAGACGATAGTTCTGGCTTCCAATTAGGAGATTTAATTGGTGATAAGCTAGATAAATATAAGTAAACTATTTAAAAAGCTTTTCCCTTGAAAAGGAAAGGCTTTTTTAATGTTTGAATATTATTCTGAGAATTGTAGATAGTAATTATATTTGTTAGAATAAAGATTATGTAAATTAAAATAGAAAAGGGTGCAGCTTTAATGAAAAAAGCAACCGTAGCAATTGTAGGTAGACCAAATGTTGGAAAATCTACAATATTTAATAGATTAGTAGGAGAACGTATATCCATTGTAGAAGATAAGCCTGGTGTAACTAGGGATCGTATTTATGCAGAAGCGGAATGGTTAACTAAAACATTTAATGTTATAGATACAGGCGGAATAGAAATAACAGACGAACCTCTACTAACAAAAATCAGAAATCAAGCTGAAATTGCAATTGAAGAAGCAGATGTAATTATTTTTCTTGTTAATGCAAGAGATGGAATAACTGGTCCAGATGAAGAAGTGGCAAACTTGCTTTATCGATCGAAAAAACCAGTTGTACTTGCAGTTAACAAAGTCGATAATCCAGAAGCAAGAGAATTAATTTATGAGTTTTATTCATTAGGATTTGGCGAGCCATTTCCTGTATCAGGTTCTCACGGAATTGGAATTGGTGATTTACTAGATGAAGTGATAACTCACTTTCCAAAAGATGGTGAATCCGAAAAAGATGATGACACGATTTATTTCAGTTTAATTGGTCGTCCTAATGTTGGTAAGTCATCATTAGTTAATGCTATATTAAATGAAGATCGTGTTATTGTTAGTGATGAAGAAGGAACAACAAGAGACGCTGTAGATACACCTTTTAATAAAGATGATCAAGACTTCGTGATTATTGATACAGCAGGAATTCGAAAGCGTGGAAAAGTGTATGAATCAACAGAAAAATATAGTGTTTTACGAGCATTAAAAGCAATCGACCGATCAGACGTTGTACTTGTTTTAATTGATGCTGAAACAGGAATTCGTGAGCAAGATAAAAAAATAGCTGGTTATGCGCATGAAGCGGGTAGAGCAATTGTAATTGTGGTCAATAAATGGGATACAATTGATTTAGAAGAAAAATCAATGAAAGAATTTGAAGATGATATTAGAAATGAATTTCAATACCTTCATTATGCACCAATTGTATTTTTATCAGCGAAAACTAAAAAGCGCGTGCAACGTTTGATACCTGTTATAAAACTGGTAAGTGAAAGTCATACAAAGCGTGTAGCAACGAATGTATTAAATGATGTTATTATGGATGCACTTGCAGTTAATCCTACACCTACAGTTAAAGGTAGAAAACTAAAAGTTTTATATACAACTCAAGTAGCTGTTCAACCACCTAGTTTTGTTGTATTCGTAAATGATCCAGAAATAATGCATTTTTCTTATAAACGTTTTTTAGAAAATCAACTTCGTAATGCATTTGGATTTATAGGTACGCCTATCCGAATCATAGCTAGAAAAAGAAGTTAATTGGAGGAATAAACATGTCGAAAGTAGCTGTTTTAGGAGCTGGAAGCTGGGGTACAGCATTGAGTATAGTACTAGCAGATAACAACCACCAAGTACGATTATGGTCTCATAAAAAAGAACAAGCAGATTTGATTAATGAAACGCATTTAAATACTAAATATTTAAATGTTGAATTACCACATGAAATCAAAGCTTATTCTAATATTAAAGAGGCTATCAAAGGTGTAGATGCTATTTTAATAGTAGTACCTTCATCAGCTATTCGTGAAGTATCTCAAAAAATCAATTCATTTATTAAAGATGATGTTTTAATGATTCATGCAACTAAAGGAATTGAGCCTTCAAAACGAGTATCACAAATTATGAGTGAAGAACTCACATCAATTCAAGCAAAAGATATTGTCGTATTATCAGGTCCTAGCCATGCTGAAGAAGTTGGTTTAAGATTACCAACAACTGTAACCGTCGCTAGTAATAATATTGAAAAAGCAGAAATGGCACAACATTTATTTTTTAATGAGAATTTTAGAGTTTATACTAGTGATGATGTCGTTGGGGTAGAATTAGGTGGCGCTTTAAAAAATATTATTGCATTAGGGGCTGGAATATCAGATGGATTAAATTTTGGTGATAATGCAAAAGCCGCCTTGATTACAAGAGGCTTAGCTGAAATTACACGCTTAGGAGTTAGTCTAGGGGCTAATCCATTATCATTTTTAGGGTTATCTGGAGTAGGAGATTTAATTGTAACTTCTACGAGTAAGCATAGCAGGAATTGGCGAGCAGGTAACCTAATTGGTAAAGGTCATTCATTAGAAACTGTTTTAGATGAAATGGGTATGGTTGTCGAAGGTGTTAGAACAACAAAAGCCGCATATTTATTTTCTATTCAAAAAAATGTAGAAATGCCAATTACACATGCACTCTATGAAATTCTTTATAATAATGCGGAGCCAAAAGAAATTGTTGGACAATTAATGACACGTTCAAAAAAAGATGAATTAGATAGTTATAAAAATAAATAGTTAAACTTAGTTTAGGAGGAATAAGATGTCTGCAGCAGAAATTAAAGAAATTATTTCTTTTGTTGGGATAGGACTACTTATCTTGGCTTTAACTCTAATAACCTTAAGTAGAAGAAAATTAAAAGGTATTTTTGGAGGCATTGTTTCTTTCTTAGCGTACATCTGTTTAATTGTTGGGGCATTAATTGTTTTTTATGTAGTAATTAGTGGACCAACTGGATAAGGAGTGAGTGTTAAGCATGTTAAGGCATACATATAAAAAAATTCTTTCATTATTAGTTTTTAGTATTATACTTTCGGGTTGTATGTTTCCAAATGATGAATTAGCTAAAAACAAAACGCCAAATGAAGATCAGTTATTAATAGTACAAAATGCAGTTGAAGCGTATGCTGAAGAAACGGGTGGACTGTTACCAATCAAAACTAAAGACGCAGATTCTGATATTTATGAAAAGTATTTAATTGACTTTCCAAAATTGCTTGAAACTAATTTTATATCTGAAATACCAGGTAATGCTTATGAAAACGGTGGTATTTATTTATATACGATAGTAAATCCTGAAGATAATCCAGAGGTTAAATTAATAGATTTACAATTATCAGAAAAAATAAGATCCATTAATGTAAAACTAGATATTTACAGATCAAAAAATCTGTATCCCCCTTATGGCGAAGAAGTAGCTGATGGCTTATTTAAAATTAATTATGAAAAATTAAAATTTAAAGAAGAACAATATGTCAAAAGTCCATACACACAAAACAATTTACCTATTATTATGAATACAGATGGTGAAATTTTTATTGATTATCGCAGTGATTTTATGACGATTATGCAAGAGAATAATTATCGATTTAAAAAAGATGAAGATATTCGCTATATTTATCATGATCAGTCACCGTTTGTTCCAGTGTATTCTTTACCATATACTGAAAAAAATAATGAGCCTATTTTTAAAACAAATTAATTACCTTAAAAAAAGAAATTACACAAGAAAAGTTCCTTGTTAAGTAGTGTTTTTACAATATTTACAAAAAAATAAGTTTTTTTGTAAATAAAACACCAATAGTGTTGAAATTTTACTCAAAGTCGTATAGTATAAGGCTTATCATCATTGAAATTCATTTCTTGGTGTTAAACTTAATATTTAATATAATTTGTTTTATTTCAAATTATATAATTGAAGAGGAGGTGAATGTTCATGAATAAAACAGAATTAATTAGTGCTGTAGCTGAATCAAGTGATCTTTCTAAGAAAGATGCTGGTAAAGCAGTAGACGCTGTATTCCAAACTATCATGGATTCACTAGGTGAAGGTGAAAGAGTACAAATTATTGGATTCGGTAACTTTGAAGTACGCGATCGTGCGGCTCGTAAAGGACGTAATCCACAAACTGGTGAAGAAATTCAAATTCCAGCAAGTAAAGTTCCAGCATTTAAAGCTGGTAAAGCTCTAAGAGATGCAGTTAAAAAATAAATGTACATAGAGCTAAAAAGGGTGCGTTAATAACGTACCCTTTTTTAATTTGAAAAAATTAAATTATTATTACATAAATTTATAATCTAACAAGTATTCTAAAAGGTAATCGGGATAAAATTATGCTATACTGATTGTAAAAGAAAGACGAAAGGACATAGGTGGTTAGCGTGAATTCTTTAAGTTTTGAATTAGCTGATTTAAAAGATAAAGTCAGTAAAAAAATTACACATTCATATATAAAAAATCAGATTAAAAAACCAAAGATTGATCTTGATAAATTATTTGTATTAAACGAATTATATAAAAATACGTCTATGTCTCGGAGTCAAAAAGAAGATTATATAGTTGTTATTATGTTAATCGACATTGCATTGAAGACTCATGACTTAGTAAATGGTAATAACTATAATAAAGAAACCGATAAACAGTTAACAGTACTTGTAGGGGATTACTATAGTGGGATGTATTATTATTTACTTGCCCAATTAGAAGATGTTGAAATGATTAATAAACTCGCATCAAGTATTAAATTAATTAATGAAGAAAAAATGAATTTACATTACGCAACTAATAAAACAGAAGATGAAGTATATCAATCGTTATTAAATAGTGAAACAGAATTATTCACTCAAGTTGCTAAAATAAATCATGAATATGAATCGATACCTGTCATTGAGAGTTTTTTAATGTTAAATCGATTAAAGACGGAGAAAATCGTAGAAAACTCAATTTTGAATATTTATTATAAGACAAGTGACTTTGTAAAAAACAATCATTCAATTAACGATTTAATAGAATCTAAAATGAATGATTTTAAGATAAAATTAGATACAAATCTTAATAAATTATCTAATAATTATTCTGATTATATTTACAATAATACATTTGACTCTATTCAGGCTAATATATCACAAGTGGAAGAAGGTTAAAAAATGGACGAATCTTCAAAAGAGAAAAAAGTTCATAATGTATTCGAATCAATATCTGATAAATATGATTCAATGAACTCAATTATATCATTTAATAAACACAAGTCGTGGCGGAAAGACGTTATGAAGAGAATGAAAGTTAAACGTGGATCAAAAGCTTTAGATGTATGTACCGGGACAGGTGATTGGGCGATTTCACTTGCAGATGAAGTGGGAGAGTCAGGTACAGTTACAGGATTAGACTTTAGTGAGAATATGCTCAGTATTGCACATGAGAAAAATCAAGAGAAACAATTAAAACAATTAAATTTCATACATGGAAATGCTATGGATCTTCCATTTGAATCTAATACTTTTGATTATGTTACAATTGGTTTTGGACTCAGAAATGTACCTGATTATTTAACGGTATTAAAAGAAATGCATCGAGTAGTTAAACCAGGTGGGACAGTTGTTTGTTTGGAAACATCTCAACCTACATTGATAGGCTTCCGTCAAGGTTATTATTTTTACTTTAAATATATTATGCCTTTATTCGGTAAATTATTTGCGAAAAGTTATAACGAATATGCGTGGTTACATGAATCAGCAAAAGACTTTCCAAATAAAAAAGAATTAAAAAAGCTTTTTCAAGAAGCTGGATTTAAACAAGTCGAAGTAAAAAGTTACACAGGCGGAGTTGCAGCTATGCATAAAGCAACAAAATAATGTTTATCAATGATATAAAAAGGTGAATGGTATGAAACTAGCAAATATATATGGATTTTTAAGGAAAGACTTAAATCAAATAGAGCAATCTATAAATGAGATTATTCAAGCTGAACATCCTGTATTAAGGGAAGCTTCAACTCAATTACTTCAAGCTGGAGGAAAACGAATTAGACCGGTTTTCGTTTTACTCTCAGCTCGATTTGGTGATTATAAAAATAAAGATATAGAAACAGTAGCTGTTGCATTAGAATTAATTCATATGGCAACACTTGTTCATGATGATGTCGTGGATAATTCTGAACTTAGGCGCGGTAAACCAACTGTTAAACATATATATGGTGACCGAGTCGCTATGTATACAGGAGATTATATTTTAGCAAGAGCATTAGAAACAATCACTGAAATTGATAATCCTGAAATACATAAGACACTATCTAAAACATTAATTGAAGTTGTTGAAGGTGAAATAGCACAAATTAAAGATCGATATGTTCTTGATCAAGAAATTTGGAATTATTTAAGACGTATAAAAAGAAAAACAGCATTATTAATTGCGACAAGTTGTAAGCTAGGTGCTATTTCAGCAGGTCTAAATAAGTACGAGGTAAATAAACTTTATGAATATGGTTATTATATAGGAATGTCTTTTCAAATAATTGACGATATTTTAGATTTTACGGCAACAGAAAAAGAATTAGGTAAACCAACAGGAAGCGATTTAGAACAAGGTCATATTACTCTACCAGTATTTTATGCGATGCAAGATCCCGTATTTAAGACGAAAGTAGAGCGATTATTTGAATCTAAAAATAATATTAATCAAGATGAATTAACTGAAGTCATTGATTATTTAAAGCAAACAGATGCAATTGAGAAATCATACGATTTAAGTAATCGTTATTTAAATAAAGCAATGAATGCATTAAATCGTTTACCTGAAAATAAAGTAAAAAGAACGTTAGAAGTTATTGCGCAAGTTATTGGTAAACGTAAGTTTTAAGATAATTGTATTATTCAATGAAGTTTGATAATATTTAAAGAGTAAAAAGTGTTTTAAAATATATAACTTGTAGAGGAGTAAGAGATATGCAAAAGTCATTTATTATGGTTAAGCCTGACGGCGTTCAAAGAGGTATCGTCGGTGAGGTTGTTAAACGTTTTGAAAGTAAAGGATTTAAATTAGTAGGTGCTAAATTAATGAACGTATCAACTGAATTAGCAGAAACACATTACGGTGAACATAAAGAGCGCCCTTTCTTTGGAGAGTTGGTTGATTTTATTACATCAGGACCTGTTTTTGCAATGGTTTGGGAAGGTGAAAATGTTATATCAACTTCACGTTTAATGATTGGTGAAACAAATCCAGCTGAAGCAGCTCCAGGATCAATTAGAGGAGATTTCGCTGTTACAGTAGGAAAAAACATTATTCATGGATCAGACTCACCAGAAAGTGCTGAAAAAGAAATTAACTTATTTTTCAATGAATCAGAATTAACTTCATATGAAAAACAAGATAATACTTGGATATATTAATAAACAACTAGCCTCTGTTATTAACTGACAGAGGCTTTCTAATATAAAAATCTTTTATTATAAATGAATATATCAGAAAATTTAGATTATCTTAACTCTACATACAAATAAATATAAATTATAGGGGGAATTAATTTGCGTTACTTAACATCAGGAGAATCGCATGGTAAGAAATTATTAACAATAGTTGAAGGTGTACCGGCTAATATGCCTTTATTAAAAAAAGATATAGATGAATCATTACAAAGAAGGCAAAAAGGCCATGGTCGAGGTCGAAGAATGCAAATTGAAAAGGATTTAGTTGAAATAACAGGTGGAGTAAGACATGGTTATACATTAGGGTCACCAATTGGTCTTTTAGTTAATAATGATGATTTTAAGCACTGGACAGATATTATGGGTGAAGATCCTATTGACGAAGATACAAAAATTAGACGAGTTGTATCTCGTCCACGTCCAGGTCATGCAGATTTAAATGGAGCAATGAAATATGGACATCGTGATATGAGAAATGTTTTAGAACGTTCATCTGCAAGAGAAACAACAGTAAGAGTAGCAGCAGGTGCAGTAGCTAAAATCATGTTAAAACAATTAGGTATCAATGTTGTTGGCTATGTTAAAGAGATTGCAGGAATTAAAGCAAAAGAGATTGATGAATTAACAATTGAAGAAAGAAGAGACATTTCAGAAGAATCACCAGTGCGAGTTTTAGATAAAGATGTTGAACAAGAAATGATGGATGCAATCGATCAAGCAAAAGCTGATGGAGATTCTATTGGTGGCGTTTGTGAAGTATATGTTGAAGGTATGCCTGCTGGTATTGGTTCATACGTTCATTATGATCGTAAACTTGATAGTAAACTCGCAGGTGCAGTAATGAGTATTAATGCATTTAAAGGTGCAGAGATAGGTCTTGGCTTTGAAGCTGCTCGTAAAAATGGTAGTGAAGTACATGATGAAATTATCTGGAATGAAGAAGATGGATTTTCTAGACGAACAAATCGTTTAGGTGGTTTTGAAGGTGGTATGACAACAGGAATGCCACTTGTTATTAAAGGTGTTATGAAGCCAATTCCAACATTATACAAACCTCTTCAAAGTGTAGATATTGAATCTAAAGAAGTATTTAGTGCTAGTATTGAGCGTTCTGATTCATGTGCGGTCCCTGCAGCTTCGGTTGTAATGGAACATGTTGTTGCGTTTGAATTAGCCAAAGCAATCACAGAAGAATTTAATAGTAACCAATTCCCACAATTAAAAGAAGCATTAGATGCATATCGAGAAGAATTAAGGAGATTTTAAATGAAGACATTGGAAGTTAAGTCATCACTTCATGATTACAAAATAACAATTGGAAGTGGTACTCGTTTTCACACTCAAAAGTTAATAAGTAAGTCTTATACTTCAATTTTGATTATTACAGATGATGTAATTGCACCGCTTTACTTAGAAGATTTAAAAAATACTTTTAAAAATCAAAAAGTATATACTTACATTTTGCCTAATGGAGAAGCTGAGAAATCAATTAGTAACTATTATAAAATACAAACTAAAGCGATAGAATATGGACTAGATAGAGATTCACTTTTAATTGCTTTAGGTGGCGGTGTTGTTGGTGACATAACCGGTTTTGTTGCAGCAACTTATATGCGTGGTATTGATTTTATTCAAGTTCCAACAACGATACTTTCTCATGATAGTAGTGTGGGTGGTAAAGTAGCAATTAATCATGAACTTGGAAAAAATTTAATAGGTGCATTTTATCCGCCAAAAGCTGTTATTTATGATATCGATACACTAAAAACTTTAAATGATGCAGAAAAGCGTTCAGGTTATGCAGAAATAATTAAAGAAGCATTTATTTCTGATTCAGTATTTTTAAATGAATTATTGACAATTAATATTAATAATTTAACAAGTGAACAATTAAGTAATCATTTATATAAAGGTATTAAAATAAAAGCAGAAATTGTCGAAGCTGATGAAAAAGAATCAAATATTAGAAAATATCTTAACTTAGGACATACGCTAAGTCATGCAATTGAATCTGAATTAGGTTACGGTAAAATTACTCATGGTGAAGCTGTTGCTATTGGTATAATTTTCGCACTTAGAATAAGTGAAATTAAATACAATATTAACTTACCAATTACTGATTATATCAACTGGATGAAAATGAATAACTACCCATTTGATTTATCTGGATTAAAAACAGAAAGGTTAATTCAGAAAATGAAATCAGACAAAAAATCAAAAAATCAAGTTATTCAAATGGTTCTATTAAAAGAAATTGGTAAGCCTGCCACAGAAAATCTTTCTGATGACTTTTTAACAGAACAACTTAATAAATTTATAAAGGAGTTGAAAAGTTTATGATTAGAGGAGTTAGAGGTGCGACAACAGTTAAACAAAATACTGAGGAAGAAATCACTTTAGAAACTAGAAAAGTTGTTAGATCAATGGTTGAAGCTAATAATGTTAAGCCACAAGATGTCTCACACATATTCTTTTCAACTACATCTGATTTAAATGCCAGTTTTCCTGCAAAAGCGATTAGAGAAATAGAAGGTTGGACATTTGTTCCTGTTATGTGTATGCAAGAAATTGATGTCCCTAATAGTTTAAAAATGTGTATACGTGTCATGATGGTAATTAATACGACTGAACAACAAGATAAAATTGAACATGTATTTCATAATGAAGCAGTTAAATTAAGACCTGATTTAATCGAAGAATAGGAGATATACTATGTTTGGAAAAGAAATATTAAAAAATCTTACAGCCTATCAACAAGGAAAACAAATATCAGAAGTAAAAAAAGAATTTCAACTTAAAAACATTGTTAAACTTGCATCTAATGAAAATCCTTATGGTTATTCTCAAAATGTGAATAAGTTATTTTCAACGATGAATTTAAATTTAGAAATATATCCTGATGGTTACGCTACTAATATTCGTCAAGCATTAGCTGATAAGTTAGAAGTTTCTAAGGATGAACTTGTTTTTGGAAATGGATCAGATGAAATTATTACGCTAATTTGTCGAGCGTTTTTAGAGCCAGGATACAATACAGTAATGGCTCATCCCACATTTACTCAATATAGACATCATTCATTAATTGAAGGAGCAACTGTTTCCGAAGTTCCAACTGTTGATGG
>CAJDVH010000017.1_pt1 | contig 16234 bp, 11 predicted proteins | sample 7391261 | NCBI WGS metagenome assembly CAJDVH01 (sample SAMEA7055694, study PRJEB34461) | soil metagenome | biome: terrestrial ecosystem; feature: Peninsula; material: soil | place: Antarctica | collected 2016 | reverse complement strand
AGAAAATTTACAGGAGTTAAAAAAGATTACAATCCAAAATCACTTGGTTTATTTCTATCCGGATATTGTAATTTATATTTAATCGGTAAAGAAAAAAAACACCTCGAACAAATTGATTTTTTTTCAAGAAAAATTATTGAATTACAAAATAAAGACTACAGCGGGGCATGCTGGGGATACAATTTTGATTGGCAAGCCCGAGCTTTTTTTCAACCAAAAAATACTCCAACTGTTGTTGCTTCAGTATTTATTGCTAATGCTCTTTTAGATGCTTATGAAATAACCAAAAATGAAGATCTGCTTAATACAGCAAGAAGTACTTGCGATTTTATTCTGAAAGATCTTAATCGAACTTACGATGAAAAAGGAAATTTTTCATTCTCGTATTCACCCTTAGATAAAAGTGTTGTTTTCAACGCTACATTATTAGGTAGCAGGTTGCTCTCGAGAATTTATAGTTTTACAAAGGAAGAAAAATTAATTCAGGAAGCAAAAAAATCTGTTACTTTTTGTATAGACTATCAGCGTAAGGATGGATCATGGGGTTATGGCACACTCCCTTATCACCAATGGGTAGACAATTTTCATACTGGTTATAATCTAGAATGTATTGCGGATTATATGAAATACTCTACTGATTACTCTTATAATAAGGAATTAGAAATTGGATTTAATTATTACGTAAACAATTTTTTTACAGAAAATGGCGTTCCTAAGTATTATAATAATTCGATTTACCCTATTGACATTCATGCTCCCGCTCAATTAGTAATAACAATGGTGAAACTCGAAAAATTTTCTGAATTCAAAGAACTGATTGACAGGGTATTAAACTGGACAATAGAAAATATGCAATCTCAAAAGGGATATTTTTATTATCAAATTAATAAATATTTTTCCTCTAAAATTTCCTACATGCGTTGGGCACAGGCATGGATGTTTTATGCTTTATCCACCTATAAAAGAAATAACCAGAATGGCCAGAGTTAATATTTGTGATATCCCGGTAGATGTACTAACAATGAAGGAAACAGTTGCTATAATTAATCAATCCATATTGGATGAAAGACCAATACACCATGTTGTCGTAAATGCTGTTAAAGTGGCAAATGCTCAAAAAGATAAAGAATTGAGAGAATCCATTGTTAACTGTGACATCATTAATGCAGATGGCCAGGGAATTGTTTGGGCTGCAAAAATTTTAAATACACCTTTACCTGAAAGAGTAGCCGGAATAGATTTAATGGAGGAATTAATTCATATGGCGGCGAGCAAAAAATATGGTATCTTTTTTTTGGGAGCAAAGGAAGAAATAGTAAAAAAAGTGGTGGATATATACTCAAGGAAATTCGGAGTAGACATTATTGCAGGTTACAGGAATGGTTATTTTACAAAGGAGGAAGAATACGCCGTAGCTGAACAAATTGCAAAATCAGAAGCTAAAATTCTTTTTGTAGCTATGGGCTCTCCTAATAAAGAAATTTTTCTAAACAAGTATAAAGACATAATTAAAATGCCCTTTATAATGGGTGTAGGTGGAAGTTTTGATGTAATTTCAGGATTTGTTAAAAGAGCCCCTGATTGGATGCAGAAAGCCGGTTTGGAGTGGCTATATCGAACGATACAAGAACCCAAACGTATGTGGAAACGTTACTTATTCGGCAATTCAAAATTTGTTTACCTTGTTATTAAAGAAAAAATCAAAAAATCTTTTGGTAGCAAAAAAAAGAGTAAATCTTTTAATTCTGGTGGTATTTTATAGAAGTAGAATAAGCAATCAAGTAAAAATAATCTAAAAAATTTAAAAATAAATTTTGAGGCGACAATTCGAAAGGTATCTGCAAATGACATTAGTTGTTTTAGATTTATTAGCTTTAAATCTATGTTATTTAATATGTTTTATAATTTTTGCTAATCAGATTTCGGCATTACATAGAGATTCTTATATATTCTACTGGGTAATTTCAAATCTATTTTGGTTTGTTTTATCTTTTTTTCTTAGAACATACACTTCAAAAAACATTTTAAGTTTTACCGCTTTTACAAAGAGAAGTCTCCAGGTTTATATTTTCTGGATTATTCTTATTATGTTTTACCTCTTTTTTTCCAGAGAATTAGAAATATCCCGACTCTTTATTGTTTCCACAATTAGCGCATTTGGAGCAGGATTAATAATTAATCGTTTCATTTATCTGGGAATTTACAAGTATTTTAAAAACACCGAATTCTTTCAAAAAAAAATAATAATCCTTGGTTACAATGATACAGCTAAAAAATTGGCCCAATACATTGAGCAAGACGGACTTAATACTGAACTACTTGGTTATATTGAGGACCAGGAAAACATTAATGAGCTCTCAAACTATCCAATTCTTGCAAACTTAAAAGATACCCTAAAAGTTGCCTTAGAAAATGGTGTGGAAGAAATATTTTCAACCATTACGCCTGAACAAAATAAAGGTATTTACAAATTAATGAATGATTCGGAAAGAGAATGTATCCGGTTTAAAATTGTACCAAACCTTTCCTTTTTCATACAAAGAGAAATTCACGTAGAATATTTTGGAGATCTTCCGATACTATCCCTTCGAAATGAACCCCTCGACGATGTTGGAAATAGAATAAAAAAAAGAATATTAGATGTAGTTGTTAGTTCGTTCGTAGTTATTTTTATATTGTCTTGGTTAATACCTTTATTAGGATTATTAATCTTTATTGAATCGGGAAGACCCATTTTTTTCAAACAATTACGCACAGGAAAAAATCTAAAACCCTTTTATTGTTGGAAATTAAGGAGTATGAAGGTTAATAAAGACGCTCATGATAGGCAAGCTACAAGAAATGATAACCGGGTAACAAAAATTGGCAAATTTATAAGAAAAACAAGCCTGGATGAGTTCCCACAATTTATAAATGTGCTTAAAGGAGAAATGAGCTTGGTGGGTCCCAGACCACACATGCTAAAACACACAACGGACTATTCAAAAATCGTAGATGAATACAGCGTAAGACAGTTTTTAAAACCCGGAATTACAGGTTGGGCACAAATTAATGGCTACAGGGGAGAAATAAATAATCCTGAGCAAATTAAGATGCGGGTAAAAAAGGATCTTTGGTATCTTGAAAACTGGTCTCTTTGGTTGGATATTCAAATTCTTTTTTTGACTATTTACCATGTTTTTAGAGGTGACGAAAAAGCATTTTAAAATATCAATTATTTAATTTAATTTTAAGATGTTTTCTAATTTATACTTAGTTAGAATATTTCATTAGCCACCTTAATAACTAATATTAGGCATGTTAAAGTTAATTGCAAAAAATTACATGAAAAATGCTCGGGCAAAAAGAGCCAAAGTTTTTCTTGATGCTTTTGATTTAAATTCAGATATTAATATACTTGATCTTGGGGGCGGAAATGGCAGTTATATTAGCTCAATCTTAAAAAATCATCCAAATTGCAAAGTATTTATTGCAGATATTTTAACAGAAGATCTAAAAAAAGCCAAGAGTGATTACGGATATGAAACCATTGAGCTAAATGAAAGCGGTAAATTAGATTTTGAGGATCAGTACTTTGATATTATATTTTGTAACTCAGTAATAGAACATGTAACTTTAGATAAAAAGGATATTTATCAGAAAACCTCTAAAAAACAATTTGAAAATGCTGCTTTCCAAAGGCAACAGAAATTTGCTGAAGAAATAAGAAGAATTGGTAAACAATATTACGTTCAAACACCCAACAAGTTTTTTATTATTGAATCACATTCCTGGTTTTTAAATATTTATCCTTTTATAACCAGAAATTTGCAAATCAAATTATTGCACATTTTAGGTAAATTTTGGCCGAAGAAAACATCTCCTGATTGGAATTTGTTAACTTTCAATAAAATGAAACTTCTATTTCCTGAAGGTTATATTTATAAAGAAAAATCACTTGGCATGACCAAATCATTAATTGCTATTAAATCTTTCAAGCAATAATTTATATATAGGAATTTGACATTTGTGAGTCCCCATATATTCTTATCAAATAAGAATAAATTAAATGAATCAAGTATCTTTGATACAATATAACCCTAATTAAAACCGTTCCAAAGTCTTATAGAATTTCACCTAAAGAGAAAGATCTTTCGTATTTTTTATCAAAATTATCATAATGAAAATTTTAATTACAGGTGCTGCAGGCTTTATTGGTTCTAATCTTGCACAAAGTTTATTGAAAAATGGACATGAAGTAACAGGAATTGACAATCTTAATTACGGCTTCATGCGAAACATAGAACCGATAAGACAACACTCATCTTTTAAATTTATTTTAGGAGATATTGCCAATCCACATATTCTTAAGGATGTACATGCAGATCTTATCGTGCATCTTGCCAGTCAGAAAATTCCGAGGTATACTTCTGCTTTAAGAACACTTGATGAAAACTACCTGATGTTAAGAAATGTGGTAGACAAATGCAAAACTGATAAATCAAAAATTTTATTTGCATCTACTTCAGATGTATACGGTAAAAATCCAAACGTCCCTTTTAATGAAAATTCCGATTTAGTTATGGGACCCACAACTGTAAAGCGTTGGGCCTATGCATTATCTAAAATGTATGGTGAACAGTATATCATAGCTAACAAAGATGAGTTTGATCTTAAATATACGATTACCCGTTTTTTCGGCTCCTATGGGCCTCATCAAAATCTTACATGGTGGGGAGGGCCGCAATCGGTCTTCATAGATAAAGCCTTTAAAAATGAAGAGATCGAGATTCATGGTGATGGTTTGCAAACAAGAACGTTTACTTATGTGGATGATACTGTAAATGGCCTTATGGCTTGCATTGAGAATGATAATTCTGACAATCAAATATTTAATACAGGTAGTAAGGATGGTGGAGAGATTACAATAAAAGATTTAGCTATACTCATTTGGAAATTAATCAATGGAGAGGATTCAGAACCTAAATTGAAATTTATCCCCTACTCCACTTTTGGAAATTATGAAGATGTCATGCGAAGAGTTCCAGATATTACAAAATTGAAAACTGTCCTTGATTTCGAACCGAAATGGGACTTAATACAGGGGATGAAGAGAACTATTGAATGGCAAAAACAATTTATAAAGCTGCAAGAAACTGTTCATGCTTAGATTAATGATTGGGTCATCATTATAAAAGTACTTATTTCTAGTGCTGTTATTTAATCTTTGCAAAATTACCAAAATTAAATCTAAAAATGCCGGCAGGAATTTTTGTCAGTCATATTCCTATCTATCATTGCATTTTTAATTAAATTCTTTATATAATAATGATACGTAAGAACTGGGGTATTGTTGGTGGAGGAATCATGGGAATGACATTAGCACATCGTTTGGCCCAGGAAGGACATGAGGTAACTATTTATGAAAGTGCACCTGAATTAGGTGGTCTTGTAAGTTCATGGAGGATGAATGAGGTAGAATGGGATAAATTCTATCACGTAATCTTGCTTTCAGATTTCCGAACCAGGAATATTTTAAATGAAATTGGGGTTGAAGACAAAATAAAGTGGGTAGAAACCAAGACCGGATTTTACATGAATGGGAAATTGCATTCAATGTCTGATACCATAGAATTTTTAAAGTTTCCAACTCTTAATTTATTGGATAAATTCAGATTAGGGTTGACCATTCTTATCGCTTCAAGAATAAAGAATTGGAAAAAACTGGAAAGAATACCAGTAACAACCTGGTTGAAAAAATGGTCCGGCAGCAATACTTATAATAAAATATGGCTCCCTTTATTAAGAGCAAAATTAGGTGAGAGTTATACAAAAACTTCCGCGGTTTTTATCTGGGCTACTATTCAAAGAATGTATGGAGCCAGACGGAGCGGATTAAAAAAAGAAATGTTTGGTTTTGTTGATGGTGGCTATAAAACGGTTATTGAGGCTTTCAAGCAAACATTGACTAAGCAAGGAATAATCATAAAAACAAACTGTCCTGTAACAGAAGTAATGACTTCTAACAAAAACAAAATCTCCATAAAAAAGCAAGATGGAACTACTGCAATACATGATGAGGTAATAGTAACATTACCTGCTGAATTAGCATCGCGCTTATGTACTGAATTAACAGACAAAGAAAAACAAAAATTAAATGCCGTTGAATATTTAAGTGTTATATGTGTAGCAGTTTTATTGGATAACTCCATAAGTAATTTTTATGTGACCAATATAACAGATACCTGGGTACCATTCACAGGAGTTATAGAAATGACCGCTTTAGTTGACAAAAAAAATCTGGGTGGGAAAGCCCTTGTTTATCTTCCGAAATATATTGTAAAAGACGATCCGTTATTTGATGAAACTGATGAAAAGCTTGAAAAATATTTTATTGACAATTTAAAGAAAATGTATCCGGACATAACAGATGAGAGCATTCGCTTTGTAGGAGTGGCTAAAGCAAAACATGTTATAACAGTGGCCAAATTAAACTATTCTGAACTGTTGCCACCAGTCAGTACTTCATCACCACATATACACATAATAAACACTTCGCATATAAAAGATGGCACTTTGAATGTAAACGAAACAGTTAGGGTTGCTGAAGATAAATTGAAAGAGATTTTAATGAAAATAGTACCTTCAAATGTTAATACGACAAAACATAATTGAGAAAGGTTTCCAAGAAGTATTTAAATCAATTGGCTATTGAGTTTTAAAAAATAGTTTGACAGATATCATCTAGAATAATATGATTTTGGGTAAATCTTCAATGAATAAGAAATAAAAAAATTCATGAAAAAGAAAAAATTATTAGCAAGTGTATCTCTCGATCTCGACGATCAATGGACTTATATGAAAGTTCATGGTGATAAAGGATGGGAGACTTTCCCTTCTTACCTGAATGTTTTTATCCCTCTGGTTTTAGACGTACTGGAGAAACTAGAAATGAAAATAACATTTTTTGTTGTGGGACAAGATGCGGCCATTCAGGAAAACCATGCAGTATTACGAAGTATTATAGATCGTGGACACGAAGTTGCCAATCATTCATTTCATCATGAATCCTGGTTAAAAACATACTCCAAAGAAAAAATTGAAGAAGAAATAATAATTGCAGAAGAATCTATATTAAATGCAACAGGCATTCGTACAAATATGTTTAGAGGACCCGGCTTTAGCTGGAGTAATGACTTACTGGAAGTACTCCAAAAAAGAAACTATATTTTTGATGCCTCACTGCTACCAACTTACATCTCGCCCTTAATGCGTCAATATTATTTCTGGAAATCATCTCTTTCCAAAGAAGAAAAAGAAAGCCGGAAGGAATTGTTCGGATCCTTTAGAGAAGGTTTTCACCCACTAAAACCTTTTAAATGGATATTGCCTAATAAAAAGCAATTAATGGAAATTCCAGTCACCACTATGCCAGTGTTAAAAATACCTTTCCATCAAAGCTATTTATTATACATCAGTAATATTTCTATTGGTTTAATGAAATTATATCTGCGTTTTTCAATTTTTATGTGCAATCTAACAAAGACTCAACCTAGTTATCTGCTTCATCCCCTGGATTTAATGGGAAAGGATGATGTTCCGGAATTAGAGTTTTTCCCGGGCATGAATATAAAAAGTGAACGGAAAATAAAAATATTTGAAATTGCTATGGAGACAATGAAAAAACATTTTGAATTATTACCAATGTCCGAATTTGCGGAAAGAATGAATAGTGATTTAAGGAAAATTGTTTTAAAAGAAGATAAAGAAAACTCGTCAAAAAAGTCGTTAAAGCAGCATTCATTGTTAACCTCTTAACCAATGAAGTCTACCCCATTTATGCTTCCGAATAATTAATATAGATACGTAGTCTACCTTTTAAATATTTCTTGAATAATTTAAAAATGAATTTAAATATACCGTTCGTAACTGTCATTCTACCCTGTTATAATGAAGAAGCGATCCTTCCTGCCACTTTAAATATTGTTACTGAATATCTGGAAAATAAAGAGGATAAATACCATTGGGAAATATTAATTATAAATGATGGAAGTAAAGATAAAACCGGACAAATAGCTGATAAATTTGCAAATGAAAGAAAAGAAATCAGGGTTATTCACCATCCCATAAATCTGAATTTAGGCAGGGCCTTACAAACAGGCTTCAGACATGCAAATGGTGATTCTATTGTGGTCCTTGATGTAGATCTTAGTTATTCAGTAAATCTCATTGAGCAATTAGTTGATAAACTTTATGAAACTTATTCAGATATAGTAATTGCATCACCCTATATGCCTGGTGGTAAAACAACTGCTATACCATTTGGAAGAAGAATCATGAGTTTATGGGTGAATAAATTTATGAGATTAGCTTCCCAGGATAAATATTACACTTATACATCTATGGTTCGGGCTTACAAAAGTTCATATATTAAGAACCTGAATCTTAAGACGAAAGATTATGAAATTAGCCCCGAAATCATGTATAAATCTATGATTTTGCGCGCAGCAATCATTGAAATTCCAGCTCATTTGGATTGGACTGAGCAGAACAAATATAAAGGCCAGAGAACTAGTAGTATGCGTGTTCTGCGGGGTTTTTTTTCAGGAATTATGTCTGCCTTCATATTCAGACCTTACATGTTCTTTCTGGGCATAGGTGCATTTCTTATGGTTTTATCCATGTATGAATTAATATGGTTGCTTTCTGATACTCTTTCACATTTAACGAGTATTCATGACCCAGGTACGGACAAATCTTTTTCCATTAGTTTGGCTTTACAATGGCGAAAAAATCCACAAACTTTTATGGTTGGAGGAATTACTTTTTTAGCTGCCATCCAATTCTTAAGTCTGGGTTTTATGTCGTTACAAAGTAAAAGGTATTTTGAAGAATTATTTCATTTAGGAAATTCTTTAAAAAAACAAAACAAGAATATTGGTAAGGACGATTTTTGATTTCCCACAAAACAGAATCAAATCTATCGCAACATACTATTTTAAAGAATGAAACAATTTTAATTAGTTGAAGGATAATATTTTTTCTACAATTACAAAAATTTATTTCAATACCGATCAATTATTAAAAAAATCCATATAAATACATGCATATTTTTATGTGAGGTAATTTTTATAAGATTCAAAAAATATCAATTATTCAAATGAAAAAACTTATTTCTTTATTTGATAAATCAAGCCAAAACAGATTAATTTTTGCTTTATTTCTAATTGGATATTTTATACTCCTTCTCGCAATAAGTTATGAAATAAATATTTGGGTTGATGAAACTTTTACTTTAGATACAACATCACGGAATATTTTTGAAGTTATAAATCAATCTTATAATTTTGAAGGACAACCACCTGTATATTTTTTGCTATTAACGCTATGGCGTTTAATATCTCCGGGAATATTTTTTGCAAAATTATTCTCAATCCTTATCACTGGATTATCAGCCTTTGCTTTCTACTATTTATCAAGACTGATGACTGACGTAAAGAACGCCAGGTGGATGGTAATTATTTTTTTAATTAATCCTTTTACTGTATGGGCTGCCTTGGAATTGCGTACTTATTCACTACTAATTCTACTTTCCACCGTTTCAATTTATTTTTTCTTACAATACTATCTTAGTAATAAAAATAAATATCTATACCTCTTTCTGATTGTTTCTCTTATTGGGATATACACTCAGTACTTCTTTACAATTCAAATTGCTGCTCTTGCATTTTCTTTTTTAATATTCAAAGGTTGGAAACCTTTTTTTAAATTATGTCTTTACCTTTCAATAATAGCTTTTTTATCGCTATTCAATCTACCTTTTATTTTCAGTCAATTAGAAATAATTCAACCCCGTAATTCCACACTCACCACTTTTGAAAGAATAATGGTAGTTCTTCGCACGCCACAAAACTTTGTGCTTTCACTCCAATTAGTACCTTTAGATAGATGGGTTAGATGGGTGATTAAAATATTCTTCATATTGTCGATTTTGTTTGCTTATTATAAATTATACAGAAGTAATCAACTAAAAAACAAAGTTTTCTTTGAGAAAATAAATTTTATACTAACAGTACTTTTAATAACAATTGTTTTCTTTATTACAGCAACAGGCCTCTCGGGCATATTATATTTAACTAAATACATGACTATTGCTTTTCCGCTTTTCATACTTCTCTTTTCTTTGTATAAAATTTACGATCCTCTAAAGAGACAGATTATATATACCATCATTTCTATATACTATGTTCTCCTACTCATATTCTTTTATAATGACCCAATAAAGGGTACAGACTATAAATTAATAACAAAATACGTTGCCACTATCGAACATAAAAATGAGCCAATCTTATTTTATAATAATGCATTAGGTCTTACATTTAGATACTATTACACTGGATTAAATTCTCTTAATCCTTTACCTCATGCTGTTCAATTTGATACTAGTTTTATGAAAAGTTTAAAAGACACCTTCGAATTGAAACAATCAATTGACAAAATAAAACATATTTCAAATTCTTTCCTTTTTGTTTCTGATCCTGTAGAGTCACCATATGTTCAGGAATTGAGTAGGAAGGATGTTGATTTATATCTCAACAATAATTACAATGTTACTTTTGACACTTTATTTTATGGTCGAAGCAAAAATTTCCCTTTAAGGATTAGAAGAATAGAAAAGAAATAGTGCTAAGTGACAGAAATTTATAATAGAATTAATGATTGGAATTCTGCAATTCTGAGTCTTTACATATATTTCTTTATAACAAATTATATAATAATTTTATTGCTTTTATATAAAGGGATTCTTTCTGGTGTTGGTACACGAAATAGAAGAATATCAAGTTTGGATTAAGGAAGATTAAAATCCAAAAAATATAAAATACTATTAAGGTAATTCAATCTTTTCATAAATTCTTGTAAGTTTGAATTTCTATGAAAATCTGTTAATTCCAATTATATCAGTTATAAAATTACATAAGTAGGCACACGAATCAAAGAAATGTGTATTTTTGTATTTATAACCCACATTTAGTCTTCCCCAATTTTAATTTTAAGACAAAGAGCATATTAGAAATAAAAAGTGTTCAATATTCTAATATTTCCATTATTTGGAATGCTTTAGGGTATTATATTAATTCTTTTCCTTATGAAACGTAGGACTTTTTTAATTTCCGGAGGTATTGCCATAGTTGCGTCAATACCCTTGGTGAATTATTTACTGATAGAGGCCGACTTCAATCCGATAACAACTCCTTATGATTTAGGTAATTTAACTGATAAGAGGACTATTCGTGACATAGGAATAACCTATAGAAAGATTGTACCTATTGAAAATTCAAAAGATATGTTATCAAAATTCTTATTTAAGAATTTTGATGGAGAAATTGATAAAGCGAAAAATAAGACAATTGAACATTTTATAAAATCGGAAATTCACAAAGATTTTCTTAATAATAGAACAATTATAATAAACGGTTGGATACTGGGAATTACTGAAGCGCGACAATGTGCGCTTTATTCACTTAAATAACTAATATTTTTCAAACATGCATATTGATGCCCGATTAATTGAAAATAATTCAATCATCGAAGGTGATATTTGTATCATTGGAGCTGGTGCTGCAGGAATCACAATAGCGCTTGAGTACAATAATTCACCATATAAAGTAATTTTATTGGAAGGTGGAGGATTTGAATATGACGAAAAAATTCAGGAACTTTATAGAGGTAAATTAACTGGCCGTTCCTATTTCCCCCTTATGTCAAGTAGATTACACTACTTTGGAGGTACAACAGGTCATTGGGGCGGAATGTGTTCTACATTCGATCCAATAGATTTTAAAAAAAGGAATTGGGTAGATCATAGCGGTTGGCCAATTGATTATAACGAAATAGAAAAGTTTTATAAAAGAGCACAACCTATCCTGGATTTGGGTCCATACGAATACAATACTGATTACTGGCAAAAGGAAAAACCAGAATTTAATCCTCTACCTTTTGATGAAGAAAACTTATGGAGCAAAATGTGGCAATTTAGCCCACCAACCAGGTTTGGACAGAAATATAGGGATGAAATAGTTGATTCAAAGAATATACATCTGTATACTTATGCAAATGCAACTGAAATTGAGGCTGTTGATAGTTTGAAATCAATTAAACAAGTTACTATAAAAAATTATTCCGGTAAGACACACCAAGTTAAGGCTAGGTATTTCATTCTGGCATGCAATGCTATTCAAATTCCCCGTTTATTATTAGCCTCAAATAAATTAGCAAAAAATGGTCTAGGAAACGAAGAAGACCTTGTAGGAAGATATTTTATGGAGCACATTGAAATCAAATCGGGCGAACTTTGGCTGAATGATGCTAGTCCTTTAACCTTATATCAACGAAATCCGGAAGCATCTGCTGAAATAGCCATCTCAGAAAAAAAACAACGTGAATTAAAAATATTGAATGGAACTATTTCACTAACTCCATTACCAAAATCCAGGGAGAAAACGTCTAATATTCTTATATGGTCGCAAAATGACCCAAGAAAAAATCTACAATCATATGTAAAATATAAAAGTCGTGAAAGGTCACTAAGAACAATTATTCAAAAGATAACTTCAGCAGATAGTTATAAAACTTATGTATTATACACTCGTATAGAACAAGCCCCAAATCCCAATTCAAGGATTCAACTTAATAAAGAATTAGATTCTTTGGGAGTTCCCAGAGTAAATTTAAATTGGGAAATATCTCCAATAGACAAAAAAACTGTGAGGGGAATTAATTATCAGTTGGGAATTGAAGCAGGAAAATCTGGTATTGGTCGGATTAAATTAATGGATTTCCTTGAGGATGAAAATGACGATTCGATGCCTTCATATACTAGTGGAGGCTGGCACCATATTGGAACAACTCGCATGAGTGATAATCCAAAAACAGGCGTTGTTGATAAGAATTGCAAAGTTTTTGGAATTGAAAATTTATTTATTGCAAGTTCTTCCTGCTTCCCTACTGCGGGAGCAGTAAATCCCACTTTTACAATTGTAGCTTTATCACTTCGACTTTCCGATTTTATTAGGTCATTACTTAATATAGAACAGGGTAAAATCTAACATAAATAATTGAAAGCTCGGGTTTCAGATTGCTTGCTTTTCAGATTACAAAAATAATAGTCAGATGTTGTTTAATTTATAATTAACAATACCTGACTATTATTTTTTTATATAGTATCAGTAACTTAGAATTAGCTAAAAATAAGATGAATAACAAAAGATAGATCACTTATAAATTATAATAGCCAGATGTTGTCAAATTTTCAATGACATCATCTGGCTATTTATTTTTGTTATTTACACACTTTATAAGATAGTCCCTTTTCGACTAATTTGAATTCCCTACTACAACTTTATAATCTGTATAGATTTTTTCTCTACTGAATTTACAATTACTGTTAATGTATATATACCATTAGCAAAATTAGATATATTCATTTTCTCTCTCACGCTACCAGAAGCCCCTTTAATTTGTTTACTGAATAAGGTTGTTCCTTTAATATCAGAGATATAAATTAATACATTAGAATTCGGATTTACAATATAAATTTCTAAATTGGCCACATCCATTATAGGGTTTGGATAAACTTTTAAGTTATTGCTCAATTCAGGCTGCTCCATTAATCCCTGATTTGTTTTCATAATAGAAGAAGAATCTTTCAAATTTATTTGTTTATCACTAAACGCGATAGAATTCTTAGTAACATCTGTTTTGGAAGATGTTTCAAAATCATTCGTCATTTGTTGGGAACTTCCCGGGGATGTTCGTGACATGAATGAACTCATAGAACCCATACCAACAACGTTTACCTTAACAATATCCCTATCAATTTTACCTTTGGAATCTGTCACCTTTAATTCGAATTCGTATAACCCCTCTTTTAAATCTGTTATTACTGCATTTTGGTCATCAATACTTGAAGTTGATTTGGAAGGACCAGAGACCTGGCGCCACTGGTAAGCAACTATATTTCCTGTACCGCTTCCGTAAAGACTTACCACGTTTGAGGGCATATAAAGGGTTTGATCAGGTCCGGCATTTGAAGTAAGAACATAAGAATTACTTACTGTCACCTTCATTGTGTCTCTAGAATTTTTACCCTTACTATCTATCACTTTTAGCTCAAATTTATACTCTCCTTCTCTTAATCCGGTGATTTCGGTTTTGGCAAAATCTATACTTGAAGTAACATAACGTCCCTCTATCTGTCTCCATTGATAAGACACTATATCCCCAGTTCCACTTCCATCTAAAATAACGCTATTTTCAGGAAGAAGCAATATTTGATTACCTCCTGCATTAGCAGTCAGAATTGTTCCTGAATTCTGTGAGCTTTTTACTACACTAATTATTGCAGTGTCTCTCATAACCTGATTACGTACATCAGTTACCTTCAACTCAAATGTAAATTCCCCCTCATCAAGCCCATCTACAACAGCCTCTGCTACATTAATACTTGAGGTAACTTGCCGACCAGCTATTTGCCGCCATTGATAGGCAATAATTTCACCAGTGCCACTACCCTTCAAAACAACACTTTTAATAGGCAAATTTAATATCTGATTTCCACCCGCATTAGCTGTAAGTTCTGTTCCCGATGATTGTACCTGGGTTAACACAGTAATAGTTACAGTATCTCTTTGTGTATTATTATCCGAATCTGTCACTTTTAATTCGAATTTATAAACACCTACATCCAATCCATTAATAACTGCCTGAGCTGAGTTAATACTAGATGTTACATTTTGTCCTGCTATTTGTCTCCACTCATAACCAATGATATCACCTGTACCAGTACCGTTAAGTGTTACACTATTAACCGGCAACGAGATGGTTTGATTATTTCCAGCATTTGCAGTTAATGGGTCTGTGCCAGTTGTCACTTTTGATTTTACCGTGATTTTTACAATATCAGTTCCTGTCGCAGATTTATTATCCGTCACCTTTAATTCAAATTCATAAACTCCTTCATCCAGATTAGTTACTGAAGTTTTAGCAGATGAGTTGGAAGAAATAGATCCTTTAGAAGGTCCGGATATCTTTGTCCAAAGATAAGATGATATAGAACCGTCGGGATCCTCACCACTTCCTGAAAGATTAACGGAGTTATCCGGTAAATTTATTGTTTGATCAGAACCGGCGTTGGCAATAGGGCTTTGATTAGTGGCAGCACCATTTTTTATTAGAACAGCAGAGGTATAAGGAGCAAGAACAATACTTCCATTATAAGACTTTCCCTTTACATCTATATAATTTGCATCAAGACTTATACTTTTATCATTTGGTCCGGCATTATATTCAAATCTTAAATCATTAACGTCTTTTATGGTTTTAGGAGATTTTTTTGATGATCCCTCCTGCCCGGTATATTTCTGCCAGGCAGCCACATCCTGTTTAATTGCGTAAACCGCACTTTTGGGATACAAATGGATAGTTGTATTATCATCCATCGGACGGGCATAATAATTATTATTTGCAGTTCCAAATTGAGGAATATCATCCCATAGACTCAACCATAAAATATTTAATTCTGAAGCTGTTCTGGAGAAAGCTATGTTATTATTAAAGCTTATGTCCCTTAATTCTTCATTTACTTCTGATCTAAATAAAAATTGCGTTTTAGTACAATTATATACTAGTATTACCTGCTAATTCTACTCCTTGGACACCGTCATCCATATAAATGCCTGTTCCATTTGGAGTGTTTAAAACAATGTTGTTAAGTACTTTTCTTCCAACATATACAGGGCGGGATGCACCCTTGCCATTCCAAGTATAAATTCCACCACCATCTACTTTAATTAAGAGTGAGTTATTTACAAAATTGTTCTGAACAGTTGTATAGTTACCATCAAAACGAATACCGATATACCCGGAATTATCAACGCTGTTATTCTCAATTAGGGATCTTTCACCTTTAGCAAAAATAGAAATAGAATTATTGTCGCCATTATGTCCCATTCCAGCAAACTTACCTGTATTATTAATTTTATTGTTTTTTATAGTGGCATTATCAAAATCACCTTCAATTTTTATGGCATTATTATTAGAATTATTTATAGAATTATTTTCAATGTTAATTCCCGTTGAATTTCCAAAATAAGGCCCATCGATTGCATTTCCACCAGAAAAATCAAAATCACAATTTAAGATAGAAATATATTTACCGTTCCTTATTTGAACTGAAGCTTCATTTGAACCCTGCAAT
>CAJDVH010000014.1_pt1 | contig 17020 bp, 16 predicted proteins | sample 7391261 | NCBI WGS metagenome assembly CAJDVH01 (sample SAMEA7055694, study PRJEB34461) | soil metagenome | biome: terrestrial ecosystem; feature: Peninsula; material: soil | place: Antarctica | collected 2016 | reverse complement strand
ACTGTTTTTAGTTATATATTTTATATTGTTTTCATTAACAGTTACTTATTCTCAGTCATTTGAAGAAAGAGTTAAAGAGATATATAACTTTAAGATAAATGATTTAACTGCTCAAGAGTTAGAAAGTAAATACAAACAGTTAGATGGGTTTTGGAGCGAATTAAATGAGGATACGACTACTAATTTGTTGAAAATTAGAGCTGAATTAACAAAAACTGATTATAGTTCCTACTTCTATTTCGACATGACTTCTTACTTACAAATGCAATCAACTAGTTATTCTGATAAATTACTAATTGAACAAGCATTAAAAAAGCAGATGATTCCTGTTGAAAAAGTTTTAACTTCTGAAAATAAAGAACGAATTACTCAAGTTATGCATTTATATGACCTTGATATTAATGAAGTAGAAAAATCTGTCTTGTGGGCATTAACTGATGAAAATGAATTAGATCTTGATGAGTTTCATGCAGCATGTCATGATTTATTTAAAGTAAAACATAATGATGTTACAATAAAGCTAACTGATAAATCACAATCTACACCAAAACCTAAACTAAAATCAAGCCAACCAGAATCTAAAGAAGAATTACTTATTCAAAGACTTGAAACAATCTCACCAAAAGATTTACTAGAGGATTTATCAAGCGGAAGTAACGCATCAGAGTCTGATATGAAATTAGTAAGAGATGTCATGTTAAAACAAGGTTTAAAAACGCCAGTGATGAATGTGTTAATTCATTATGTTTTATTGCAGTCTAATATGCAATTATCACGAGCTTATTTAGAAAAAATAGCAAGTCATTGGTCACGCGCTAACTTACAAAGTGCAAGAGAAGCAATGGTATTTGCTAAAATGCAAAACCAACCGTTCAAAGGCAGAAAGCAATATGAGAAAAAATCAACAGAGGTTATTCCTGATTGGTTTAAAGACCGTGATAAAAAAGAGTCAGCATCTAAAGAGAAACATGAAAATAAAGAAGTAACTGAACAAGAACGTGCGACATTACTTGCACGATTTAAGAAAACATTAGAGTAAGGGGATGAGTAAAATGAAGCCGATTCAAACATCATTAAATAAATGGATGAATGAAAATGAAGATTTTAAATCACGTCATTTAAAATTAAAGCGTGACGTTTTAAGTCATCCTAAAATTAAACAATTTTTAAAAGCTCACCCTGAAATTACAGATGAGGAAATAGATAAACGACTTAATAAATTATATGAATATACAACTCAATCTATTCAATGTGATCAATGTGCTTCTTTTAATAATTGTAAAAATATTCTTAAAGGGTACTCACCTATTTTAAGATTTGAAAATGATGAAATCCATGTTGCTTATGAAAAGTGTGAAAATCGTTTAAAATATGAAAGTATGCAAAAGGAACAAAAGTTAATTCAAAGTCTTTATATGCCAAAAGAAATTATGAATGCATCAATTGCTGATTTGCATAAAACAGATAATCGAAGATTGGAAGCAATTTTAGCAACAGAAGCATTTTTAGAAACGGCAAAAAAATCATTGCCTAAAAAAGGATTCTTTTTCAGTGGACCATTCGGAGTAGGGAAAACATACTTATTAGGTGCAATAGCTAATGCATTGCAAGAGTTAAACATTTCTTCTACATTAATTTATATGCCTGAATTTGTTCGTGAAATTAGAGAAGCGATTAAAGATGATTCTGTGGAAGAAAAAGTTGAAGTATTTAAACACGCAGATGTGCTTATGTTAGATGATATTGGTGCTGAAACTCAATCAGCTTGGTTTAGAGATGAAATACTCGGCTCAATCTTACAGTATCGTATGATGGAACAGTTACCTGTGTTCTTTACATCGAATTATACAATGAAACAATTGGAAGAACGTTTAGCTGAAACAACACGTGGTGGAATCGAAAAAGTTAAAGCAGGTAGAATTATGGAAAGAATTAAACAAGTAAGTACAGAAGTTTCGATGTCAGGTGAAAATTATCGTAATAAATAAAATCATTGATTTTTATATAATAATTGCTATAATCTAATTAGATTAAACTATACAGTTAAATATTTAAGTTGAGATAAGGACAAGATTATTCATTACCTTTTATCCAGGAAAAAGAGTCTAGACTGAGAGCTCTTATATAAATGGCGAATAATTACCACCTTTGAACTCTATTATTGAAAATAAGTAAGTAATAGCGGCTACCTATCGATATCTAGGTCTAATTTAAGCTAAATAATTTTAGAAATTAGGGTGGAACCACGTGTATAACACTCGTCCCTTGCAATTGCAGGATATGAGTGTTTTTTGTTTGTAAAAATATAAAGGGGTTGTAATAATGATTAAAATAACGTTTCCAGATGATAGTGTAAAAGAGTTTCCTAAAGGAACAACAGGTGAAGAAATTGCTCAATCAATTTCTCCAGGTTTAAGAAAACAAGCCTTAGGTATTAAATTAAATGGAGATTTATATGATTTAACACGACCAATTGAAATAGATGGTACAATTGCGATTATTACCTACCGTGATGAAGAAGGCATTGAAATTATGCGCCACTCAACAGCACACACAATGGCCCAAGCAATTAAACGTTTATATAAAGATGTGAATTTCGGTGTAGGTCCAACAATTGAGGATGGATTTTATTATGATATAGATATGGAAAAATCGCTTACTCCAGAGGATTTAGCTGATATTGAACGTGAAATGAAACGTATCATTGATGCTAATTTACCAATTGAGCGTATTGAAGTGTCACGTGAAGAAGCCATAGAAATGTTTGAAGAAATTGGTGATGACTTAAAGCTTGAATTAATTGCTGACATCCCAGAAGAAGAACAGGTGACAATTTATAAACAAGGAGAATTCTTCGATTTATGTCGTGGTGTTCACGTTCCGTCAACGAGTAAAATAAAGGTATTTAAACTCCTTAATATTTCAGGAGCTTATTGGCGTGGTGATAGTAAAAATAAACAATTACAGCGTATTTACGGAACGGTATTTGAAAAACAAGGGCAATTAGATGATTATTTACAATTATTACAAGAAAGAAAAGAACGTGATCATCGTAAATTAGGTAAAGAATTAGAAATATTTACAATCTCGCAAAAAGTCGGTCAGGGACTACCAATGTGGTTACCAAAAGGAGCTACGGTGCGCCGTCTTATTGAGCGTTACATTGTAGATTTAGAAGAGAAATTAGGTTATGACCATGTATATACACCTGTTTTAGGAAGTACTGAATTATATAAAACAAGTGGTCACTTAGATCATTATGAAGATGACATGTTCCCAAGAATGAAGATGGATAATGAAGAATTGATTTTAAGACCAATGAACTGTCCACATCATATGATGATTTATAAAAATAATTTATACAGTTACCGTAACTTACCGGTTAGAATTGCTGAACTTGGTATGATGCATCGTTATGAAATGAGTGGTGCACTAGCTGGTTTACAACGTGTTCGTGCTATGACATTGAATGATGCTCATATTTTTGCTCGACCAAGTCAATTAAAAGAAGAATTTGTTCGAGTTGTCGAATTAATTAGAGAAGTATATAATGATTTTGGTATTGAAGATTTCTATTTCAGATTGTCTTACCGTGATCCAGAAGATAAAGAAAAATACATTGATAATGATGAAATGTGGGATATGGCTGAGGCCATGTTAAAAGAAACATTAGATGAAATGGACTTAGATTATGTTGAAGCTGTAGGAGAAGCGGCATTCTATGGTCCTAAATTAGACGTTCAAGTAAAGACAGCACTTGGTCATGATGAAACATTATCAACTGTACAATTAGATTATCAAGCTGCCGAGCGTTTTGATTTAACATATATTGGTGAAGATGGTAAAAACCATCGTCCAGTAATTATTCACCGTGGCGTTGTTGGAACAATGGAACGTTTCGTTGCCTTTTTAATTGAAGAATACAAAGGAGCATTCCCGGTCTGGTTAGCACCAGTTCAAGCGCAAATCATACCTGTTTCTTTAGATGCTCATGGAGAATGGTCAGAAAAGTTAGCAGACACATTAAGAAGAGCTGGTATTAGAGTAGAGATTGATAATCGTGAAGAAAAAATAGGTTATAAAATACGTGAAGCACAAACTAAGAAAATACCATTTGCGTTAGTTATCGGTGATAAAGAAATAGAAAGTAATTCTGTAAACATTCGTCGTTATGGTGAAAAAAATACAGAAACAATCACTATTGAAGAATTCTTAACACTAATAAATAAAGAGATAACAGAAAAAACAATTCATCATAAGTAAATTTGACACTTATCAGATAGTATGCTATTCTTAAGTAGTTGAATGAAAAATTCAAGATAAGATCTAAAAGACAAGTAGGAGCACCCGCTTCTCACCTGACCGACACAAATGTAGTTGGCTGGTTAAAATGTAATTTCTAATTATGAGAATACATGTGGGTGCATTTATGCACTCACTTTTTTATGTGTAGATTTTCGAAACTTGTCATGATAGATCAAAAATTTTCGGAGGTGGCTCAATATTAGCAAGGATATGAACGTTAATGAAAAAATTCGTGCACGTGAAGTCCGTTTAATTGACTCAAATGGTGATCAACTTGGTGTTAAATCAAAAAAAGAAGCTTTAGAGATTGCTGAAACACGTAATTTAGATTTAGTCTTAGTAGCTCCAGGTGCAAAACCACCTGTATGTCGTATTATGGACTATGGTAAATACCGTTTTGAGCAACAGAAAAAAGACCAAGAAGCACGCAGAAAACAAAGAAAAATTAGCGTTAAAGAAGTCCGTTTCTCGCCTGGAATTGGTGATCATGACTTTGAAACAAAATTAAGAAATGCTAGACGCTTTTTAGAAAAAGGCGATAAAGTAAAAGCTGCAGTTCGATTCCGTGGTAGAGCAATCACACACAAAGACTTAGGTCGTGAAGTGTTAGAACGTTTCGCTGAAGAAGTCAAAGACATCGCTGTAGTAGAATCAAGACCTAAAATGGAAGGACGTCATATGTTTATGATGGTCGGACCAATTACTGAAAAACAAAATAACTAATCGTGTTAAGTAAGGGAGGCTTTTACAATGGGAAAAATGAAAACACATAAAGGATCACAAAAGCGTTTCAAAAGAACAGCATCTGGTAAACTAAAGAGATCACACGCTTATACAAGTCACTTATTTGCTAACAAATCACAAAAGCAAAAGCGTAAACTTCGTAAATCAGGTCTAGTTTCTAAAGGTGACCAAAATCGTATTGATGCAATGTTACCAAGATAATTCGTTAATTAAAATAAGATAAATATATAGAAACATTAGGAGGTCATTATAATGCCACGAGTAAAAGGTGGAACAGTTACACGTAAACGTCGTAAACGTGTATTAAAATTAGCAAAAGGGTATTATGGTTCAAAACATACATTATTTAAAACAGCAAAACAACAAGTGATGAAATCAGGTAACTATGCTTACCGTGACCGTCGTCAGAAAAAACGTGATTTCCGTAAATTATGGATTACACGTATTAGTGCAGCAGCACGTCTAAATGACATTTCATACAGTAAATTAATGCATGGTTTAAAATTAGCTAACGTTGATATTAATCGTAAAATGCTTGCAGATTTAGCAGTAAACGATGAACAAGCGTTTGCACAATTAGTTGACCAAGCTAAAGCTGCTATTAAATAATTTTATAAGATAAGACTAAATCCGTTATAGGTTTAGTCTTTTTTCTTTAAGATAGCAAGAAGGAGTTAAAATAAATGAACTGGGAACTTCTGTTTAACAAACAAATAAAGCTTGATGAATACATAAATGCTAACCATGAACTAAATGAAGAAAACTTGTTCGATCAAAAAATATTAGCATTATTTGTCGAATTAGGAGAACTTGCTAATGAAACACGTTGTTTTAAATTTTGGAGTAACAAACAACGAAATAGTGATCAAGTTATTATAGAGGAATATGTTGATAATATTCATTTCCTACTTTCATTAGGGTTAAGTAAAGGACTCGCATTTAAAGAGATTCATTATGAACAAACAAATGTGAATGAAACAACCCAATTTAATTTGATTTTTCAATTTATTGCTGCATTTAAACAATCACCAACAAATGATAATTATTTGAATTTATTTAGAGCTTACTTACAATTAGCTGACATTTTAGGGTTTTCTAATGAAGCAATCATGCAGGCGTATAACTCAAAAAACGACGTTAATTTTAAAAGACAAGATCAAGGATATTAAGAGGAGGCATTTATATGACTAAATATGATGAGACAGTAACAATGTTAAAAGATTTAACAGATGCTAAGGGAATTGCAGGGCATGAAAAAGAAGCACGTGACGTCATGGAAAAATATATTACTCCCTATGCAGATGAAGTATATACAGATCACTTAGGAAGTTTAATAGCAGCTAAAACGGGAGATGCTAATGGACCAAAAGTGATGGTTGCAGGCCACTTAGATGAAGTAGGGTTTATGGTTACTCGAATTGATTCAGATGGCTTTATTTACTTCCAAACGATTGGTGGTTGGTGGAACCAAGTAATGCTTGCTCAGCGTGTCACGATTATGACAAATGAAGGTGATGTAACAGGTATTATCGGTTCTAAACCACCGCACATATTATCACCAGAAGCACGTAAAAAACCAGTAGATATTAAAGATATGTTTATTGATATTGGCGCATCTAGTAAAGAAGAAGCAGAAAGTTTTGGTGTTAAACCAGGTGATTCAGTTGTACCATACTTTGAATTTACACAAATGAAAAACGAAAAAATGCTTTTAGCAAAAGCTTTTGATAACCGTATAGGTTGTGCAATAGCAATTGATGTTTTAAAAGGATTAAAAGATGTTGCTCATCCTAATACAGTTTACGGTGTTGGAACAGTTCAAGAAGAAGTAGGACTAAGAGGTGCTGGAACTTCTGCACATATGATTGCACCAGATATCGCATTTGGTGTTGATGTAGGGATTGCTGGGGATACACCTGGTGTTGCTGATAAAGATGCAGATAGTAAATTAGGCGAAGGTCCACAAATTATTCTTTATGATGCTTCAATGGTTTCTCATAAGGGTCTGCGTGACTTAGTTGTTAAAACAGCTGAAGAAAATAAAATTCCATTCCAATATTCATCAATGGCTGGTGGAGGAACAGATTCAGGTGCAATTCATTTAACACATAATGGTGTTCCTGCTTTATCAATTACAATTGCAACTCGTTACATCCATTCTAATGCAGCAATGTTGCATCGTGATGATTTTGAGAATGCAGTAAAACTTATTATTGAAGTTATTAAGAACTTTGATAATGATCAATTAGAAGCAGTTCGCAAAGCATAGGTTTAAAATTATGATTACATCTGTACAAAACTCAATCATTAAAGATATTAAAAAACTTCATAAGAAGAAATATCGTGAGCAAATGAATCAATTTTTAGTTGAAGGACATCATTTAGTTAATGAAGCACATTTAAGTGATTTTATAATAGATAAAGTTATTTTAAGAGAAGATGTTGCTTTACCTGAATGGATAGCTAAAAAAGATGTGATTTATGTTACAAATGAAGTATTTCAAACAATTACTCAAACAGAAACACCACAAGGCATTGCAGCAGTAGTAAATAAACATACCTTTTCAAACGAAGCATCTGGTCATGTTTTATTACTTGATGCAATTCAAGATCCAGGAAACTTAGGGACAATGATTAGAACAGCTGAAGCAGCAGGCTTTACCAAAGTAATTCTCGGTAAAGGAACTGTTGATCCATATAATGATAAGGTCATTAGAGCAACTCAAGGGTCTATCTTTTATCTTCCAATTATTCAAGCTGACTTAGCTGAGGTGATTTGTGAATTAAAATCAAATCATTATGAGATTTGGGCAGCGACGCTGGATGATTCTCAAGTTTATCATGAAATCGAAGTTACTTCAGATGTAGGACTGATTATTGGTAATGAAGGTGCGGGCATTTCACAAGAGGTTGTTAATCAGGCAAACAGAAATGTAAAAATCCCGATTTATGGACGCTCAGAATCGCTAAATGCTGGTGTTGCCTCAGGTGTATTAATGTATTATTTACAGACTTCATTTGCAAGATAGAGAGAATTTGCTTATAATAATAACAGTTGAATAAAAAAACGAGGACAAGAGCCAAGTAATTAATTTAATTTGTAACAGGAAGGAATCAATGACTGAGAAGATTCTAACAAATTTAATTACCTTTCACTCTTTGAGTAGTTATGGGGACCTATTGAATTTTGTTAAACACTCAAAATTTTCTAGTAAACATAACCGGAAGAAAATCCGTTAAACACACTTTAAGTTGGATGTTTATTTAGACATCAACAAGGGTGGTACCGCGAAATTAAAGCCTCGTCCCTTTATAGGGATAAGGCTTTTTTATTTTGTTTAAAATATAAAACCTTTAGGAGGTAAAAAAATGCAAGAGCAATTAAAAAATTTAAAAACTGAAGCGATTGATAAAATTAATAAAACAGATTCACTTAATGAACTTCAAGACATCCAAGTTGAATATATTGGGCGTAAAGGATCAATAACGACTGTCTTACGTGGGATGGGAAAGTTATCAGCTGAAGAACGTCCAGTTGTGGGACAACTTGCCAATGAAGTAAGAGAAGCGATTCAATCTGAATTATCAAATAAAAAAGAAAAGCTTGAACAAATTGAATTAGAAAAACAATTAGCAGAAGAAACAATTGACGTCACATTACCAGGAAGAAAAGTAAGAGTTGGTCATCCGCATATTTTAACGTCAGTCATTGAAGAAATTGAAGATTTATTTATTGGCCTTGGTTATGAAATTAAAGAAGGTCCTGAAGTCGAAACTGATTATTATAATTTTGAAGCACTCAATTTACCAAAAGGACATCCAGCTCGTGAAATGCAAGATTCTTTTTATATAACAAATGAATTACTATTAAGAACACATACATCGCCTGTGCAAGCAAGAACAATGCGCGAGTTAGATGGTAATCAACCGATACGGATGATTTGTCCAGGAAAAGTTTATCGCCGTGATAGTGACGATGCAACACATTCACATCAATTTACGCAAATCGAAGGACTATATGTTGATAAAAATGTTCGGATGAGTGATTTAAAAGGAACACTTGATGTATTTGCTAAGAAAATGTTTGGTGAAGATAGAGAAATTCGTTTACGCCCAAGCTTTTTCCCATTCACAGAACCATCTGCTGAAATGGATATTTCATGTAAATCATGTGGTGGTGAAGGATGTTCGGTCTGTAAACATTCAGGTTGGATTGAAATTTTAGGAAGTGGAATGATTCATCCGCGTGTCCTTGAAATGGCAGGATATGATCCAGAAGTCTACAGTGGTTTTGCTTTTGGTATGGGTCCGGATCGAATTGCCATGCTAAAATATGGTATCGATGATATCCGTCGTTTTTATGCAAACGATGTACGATTTTTAAAACAGTTTGACGAAGCATAAAGGGAGGCTAAAAAATGTTAGTATCATTAAAATGGTTAAAAGAATATGTTGATTATGGTGAAAAATCGGTTGAAGAAATGAGCACACTGTTAACGAAATTAGGTCTTGAAGTTGATGGTGTTGAATATATTGCAAAAGAAAAAAGTGAAAATATAGTTGTAGGGTATGTTAAATCGTGTGAACAACATCCAAATGCTGATAAATTAAGTTTATGTCAAGTGGATGTTGGTGAAGAAGCGGATTTACAAATTATTTGTGGAGCAGCAAATATTGCACAAGGACAAAAAGTTGTAGTTGCTAAACCAGGTGCTGTTTTACCAGGTAATTTTAAAATTAAAAAAGTTAAATTACGTGGCATTGAATCAAATGGAATGATTTGTTCACTACAAGAATTAAGTGTTGATGAAAAATTTGTTGCACCACAATTTTTAGAAGGTATTGTTGTCTTACCAGAAGATACTGAGGTAGGTTCTAAAGTTGATGAGTTACTTAACTTAGATGATGTTGTTTTGGATATTGATTTAACGCCTAACCGTGCAGATGCACTTAATATGTTAGGTGTAGCTTATGATGTGTCAACAGTGGTTGATGCACCTGTTAAATATCCTGAAATTAATTTAACACGTACTGAGGAGTCAGCCAAGGATTATATTAAAGTATCTGTAGCTGAAGAGTCGCTTGCGCCTTATTATGGTGCAATGATTATTAAAAACGTCAAAGTCGCACCTTCGCCAATTTGGATGCAAAATCGTTTATTAGCAGCAGGTATTCGTCCGATTAATAATGTTGTTGATATTACCAACTATGTCTTATTAGAATATGGTCAACCACTGCATGCTTTTGACTATGATTTAATTGGTTCAAAAGAAATTGTTGTTAGACGTGCAGAAAAAGATGAAGTTATTAAAACTTTAGATGGAAAAGAACGCGTTATGAATCAAGAGCACATGTTAATTACAAATGGTAAAACACCATTAGCAATTGCAGGTGTGATGGGTGGGGCTGATTCTGAAGTAAGCGATGAAACAACAACAATCTTGCTTGAAGCAGCTTACTTTGATCGCAATGTTGTAAGAAAAGCAGTTAATCATACTGGTTTACGTAGTGAAGCAAGTAGTCGTTTTGAAAAAGGTGTCGATCCGAGTCGTGTTCAAGCGGCAGGTGATCGAGCAGCAGATTTATTAAGTAAATACGCAAATGGTGAAGTTTTAAAAGATACTGTGTCTTATGATAAATTAGATTTATCAGAAACAGAATTAAATTTAAATCCTCAAAGAGTTAATAACCGTTTAGGAACTGATATAAGTAATGAAGAAATTGAAAATATATTAACAAAATTAGGCTTTGGCTATGAAATTTCTGGCGATGATTATAAAGTTCAAATCCCAACACGTCGTTTAGATGTAACAATTTTTGAAGATATGGTTGAAGAAATTGCACGTATTTATGGTTATGACAATATACCTTATACATTACCTGAGAACGCATCAAAACCTGGTGGTTTATCTGATGCTCAATTACTTAAACGTCGTATTAAAAATTATTTAGAAAGTGTTGGTTTAACAGAAACAATTACGTATTCACTCGTTAGTAAAAAGCAAACCGAAACACTGCTAAGTCCAGATATTAAAGCAGGAGATTATACACCTGTTTCATTGGCAATGCCGATGAGTGAAGATCATCAATACTTAAGATTATCTCATTTACCAGAACTGCTTAATCGTCTAACTCATAATGTTGCACGTAAGCAATCTGATGTTGCACTATATGAAGCTGGATCTGTCTTTTTAAGTAAAGAAACAGCAATTCAAAACCAACCTGAAGAACAAGCTCGCCTAACAGGTGCCTTAACCGGTCTATGGGTGAATCAAAAATGGCAAGCGGAACAAAAAACAGTTGATTTTTATTTAGTTAAAGGAATAATAGAAGGCTTAGCTGATTATTTATCAATTAACATTGAATTTAAACAAGCGGTTATCGATGATATGCATCCAGGTCGTGCTGCAACACTACATGTGAATGATGATTTAATTGGTTTTATGGGTCAAATCCATCCAAATCTAGCTAAAGAAAAAGATTTAAAAGAAACATTTGTATTTGACTTAAATCTTGCCTATTTATTAGATGTTGAACGTCCAGAATTATTATACAAACCAATTCCTAAGTATCCATCTATATTACGTGACATTGCAATTGTAGTGGATGAATCAGTTCAAGCAGGAGACATTCAAGCTACAATTAAAGAAATAGGGCAACCTCTTGTTAAAAAAGTTGAAGCATTTGATGTATACACGGGAGAAGGTTTAGAAGCAAATGAAAAATCAATAGCTTTTAACTTGCATTATCAAGATCCTGAAAAAACATTAACAGATAAAGAAGTTGATGCATCGTTTGAAAAAGTAGTTGAAACAATAAAAACAAAACATAATGCAAAAGTTAGAAACTAAAAAATAAGGTAACTAAATCAAGAAGATTTAGTTACCTTATTTTAATTAATAAATTGTATGGCTAATTCATTTTAAATCAAGTAGAATTAAAATAAAAAGTAGGTGTTATGATGAAATTTATTTCTTTTACTGCGATGACGAATAAAGGTTTAAATAAAAAAGTTAATAATTTTCTGAGTACTGTGTCAGAAGAAGATGTTATTGAAATTAAATATACAGCAAGTTTTGGAAGTGTTTATGTCGCAATTATATATCGCTAAAATAACTATAATTTATAATAAAGCACTTCTAAATTTTAGAAGTGCTTAGATATAATTTTAAAAGCTAGAAGGTTCTCTGCTTTTTAATTTTTGTTTTAAGTCGTTTAATCGGATCATAAGCTCTTCATACTCAGTCAAGCTAATATTACATCGTTCAATTTCTTTTAATACTTTTTGTGTAATATTGCTTTTTTCATTATGAGCTTTTTTTTCAAGTAAAATATATACTTTACGCTCATCCTCTTTAGAACGTTCTTTGCGCAACCAGCCATTATCTTGCATACGGTTAATCATTGGAGTAAGTGTTCCTGTACCGAGATTGACTTGATCGCCTAACTCTTTCATCGTGATTTCGTCACGCTCCCATAATGCTAATAAAACTAAGTATTGAGGATAAGTTAGACCGAACGGTTTTAAAACGTTTTTATATAGTTTCGTAAACTCAGCTGACGTTTCATAAACAGCGAAACAAAGTTGTTTATCAAGTGTGAGAAAATCATTCATCACATAAGTTCTTCCAAATCTTTTTTCATTTTTTCTGGATTAGTTTGAGGTGCGTAACGTTTTACGACTTCACCATGACGATCTACTAGAAACTTTGTGAAATTCCATTTAATTTTATTAGATAGCATACCTTGCTTTTTAGATACTAAATGCTCAAATAAAGGTTCTGCATTATCTCCATTGACATCAACTTTTGCAAGCATTGGGAATGTCACCCCATAATTGATTTGACAAAATTCTGTTGTTTCATCAGCATCATCAAATTCTTGGTTAAATTGATCGCTCGGAAAACCAAGAATCATAAGTCCTCTATCACTATACTCTTCATATAGTGCTTGTAAATCAGCAAATTGTGATGCAAATCCACATTTGCTCGCTGTATTAACAATAATAAGCGGTTGTCCTTTAAATTCATTTAAAGATAGCATATCTCCATTTGTTTTTTTTACTTCAAAATCATAAACAGATGTCATTATAATTCCTCCTTTTATTTGGTAATAATTTCAACTTCAACATTTCCATTAATTGCTTTAGAATAAGGACAGTAATTATGTGCCTTATGTGCATATTCATCAGCAATTTCTTGTTCAACACCTTCAATTGTTACTTCAAGTTTAACACCTAATTTAACACCGCCATCTTCTTTATCAGGATAAAGTGACACAGTTGCAATGACTTCGCTACTTTTATATTCAATTTTATCTTTATCTAAAATTAATTCAAGTGCACTGTTAAAACAAGCGCTATATCCTGCTGCAAATAATTGTTCTGGATTTGATGCTGTTGTAGTTTCACCGCCAAGTGCTTTAGGTTTTGCTACGTCTAAATAAAAAATGTTATCAGGTGATGAAACAGATCCATCACGTCCACCGGTATTAGTAATTGTAGTTTCAAAAAGAGCTTTCATTTAAATTCCTCATTTCCTTTAAGTTGTGTACGATTTAATCTTACACGATTTAATTAACAATTACAATTTTAAAGCTTTTATAATTCAGTTTCTATTAAATTATTGCTTAAAAAATTTTAGATAATAAAATGAAAAAGCATAGAAATATGTTCTATGCTTTTTCATTTAAGTTCCACAATACGTTTTATAAGAATCATCGCGTTTATCAGCAGGAAATACATATGCAAGTTGCTTTTCATTATATTCATATGGATTTTTAATAAGTGATAACAAGGCATTTAATTTATTTTTATCCCCTGTTAATTCTATTTCAGCAATAGCTTCTTCAACAAGGTAATTTCGTGGTATAAAAGCTGGATTAATTTGTTTCATATCGTTAATTGCCATTTGCTTTTGCGGTGCGATTAATTTTGACCATTTTTCATACCAGTGTGTTAATGCAAAAGAATCATCTAATTTCAAAGCCTGAGTATCAAGTAGCGTTAAGGCACGAAATGTTTCAGTGAAATCTCTTTTTTCTATTTCCATGATATTTAAAAGCTCGCTTACTAACTGAATATTTTCGGTTGTATGTTCGTGTAAACCAATTTTTTTCAGTAAGCCCTTTTGCCAGTAATGGTCAAATAAATTTCCATATTTACTAAGTTCTTTTTGTGCTAATGAAATTGCTTTATCTTTATCTTCATCAATAAGTGGAAGTAATGTTTCGGCAAAGCGTGTTAAATTCCACCCAGCTATATTAGGTTGTTCATTATAAGCATAACGACCATGAACGTCAATTGAGCTAAATACTTGGTTACTTTTGTAGTGGTCAAGAAAAGCACACGGGCCATAATCAATCGTTTCACCGCTAATAGTCATATTATCCGTATTCATTACACCATGAACAAAACCAACTAGTTGCCATTTAGCGACTAACTCAGCTTGCTTTTTAATGACTGTTTTTAATAAACTAAAATAAGGTGATTTTGCTTGAGCAAGATGTGGATAATGCTTATTTATCGCATAATCTGCAAGCGCACGTAAGTCATCTTGCTTGCCATAGTAACTAGCGAATTCAAAGGTACCAACTCGTAAATGACTTGAGGCAATCCTAACAAGAAGTGCTCCACGTTCCATATTTTGTCGTCTTACTTCTCGTCCTGTTTCAATAACTGCAAGACTTCGAGTTGTTGGAATGTTTAATTCATGCATTGCTTCACTAATAATATATTCCCTGAGCATTGGTCCAAGAGTCGCCATGCCATCACCATTTCGTGAAAAGGCAGTAGGACCGCTTCCTTTTAATTGTAAATCGTATCCGTTAGCTAATTCTCCAAGTAAAATTGCTCTCCCATCACCAAGCATTGTCAAATGACCAAATTGATGGCCCATATAACTTTGTGAAATAGGAGAGAGATCTGTCATATGTTCTCCTGAAAGAAGATTTAATCCTGAGTCGGAAAGTAAATATTCAGTATTTAAATTTAATTGTTTAGCTAAATCTTTATTAAAAATAAAATATTTAGGTTTAACTACGGCTGTTGGGAATGATTCACGATAAAAAATCGAGGGCAACGTTAAGTAATCGCTTGTTGAAAGTAATTTGTTCATAGCATCATTCCTTTCAAATAAATCGTTTATAATTTAAGTTTACCATATCTGATATAAATAAAAACCTACTCATAAGAATAATTTCTTATGAGTAGGTTAAATGAAAGTTTAATGCGAAGTATCTTGAACAGAAATACCAGTATGTGCTTTAACTCTAATTTCATTATAAATAATATTATTGTTAGCTTTATTATGTTTTTTAGCTGTCAGAACAGAGACAACATAACCAACTATAAAGCCAAGAGGAATTGTAATAATTGCTGGTACTGCTAAATTAACAAGTGGATCCCCAACAAATATTGCTGCTCCTTCAACAGGACTCCAGAAGTTAGGTCCCATCACACCAAGAATTAAAGAAGAAATAACACCCGTTAAAATAACTGCAACTGCTCCTGAGGAGTTAAATCCTCTCCAATAAATTGTATAAAGAATAACAGGTAAGTTAGCAGAAGCACCAATACTAAAGGCAAACGAAACTAAAAATGATACGTTTAGGCTTTGTGCGAATAATGCTAGGAAAATTGACACTACAGCAATTGAAATCGAACCAATTCGTGCTGCAAGTACTTGTTGTTTTTGAGTAAGTTTACCATCTTTTAAAATTTCACCATAAATATCATGTGAAATAGCAGAAGCACCTGTCAACACAAGCCCTGATACAACAGCTAGAATTGTAGCAAAAGCAACAGCTGAAATAAATGACATTAGTACATCTCCACCTAAGAATTCAGCAAGTAGTGGAGCGGCAGTATTACCAGCAGAGCTTTCTGCCATAATTTGATCAATTCCAACTAAATGTAACGCTCCAAATCCTAAGAAAATAGTCATTGAAAAGAAAATTGTTGTAATCCAAGTTGTCCATTTGATTGACGTACGAGCTGTTTTAGCATCTTTTACTGTAAAGAAACGCATTAATATATGTGGTAATCCAGATGTCCCTAATACAAGAGCCATCATCATTGATACGGAATCGAGTGTACTAGTATATTTAATACCTGGAACAAGGAACTCATCTCCGTGTTCTTGTGAAATTGTATCGAACATATTCATAATTGAGAAATTGAATTTTGCGAATACTAAGACGGCAAGTAATCCTGTTCCAAAAAGTAATAAAGCTGCCTTAATAATTTGTACCCAAGATGTTGCAGTCATACCACCAAATAAAACATAAGTCGTCATCATCACTCCAACAATTAGAACCGCTAACCAATAATCAATCCCAAATAATAATTTTATAAGTGCACCTGCTCCAACGAGTTGAGCAATCATATATAAAATAACAATAACAATTGTTCCAAAAGCAGCGGCACCACGCACGCGTTTTTCATTAAATCTTGCTGTTAACATATCGGCGAGTGTATAACGACCAAGATTCCTCATCGGCTCAGCGATAATGTATAATAATACTAAGTTTGCTACAACATATCCAACTGAGAAGAAGAAGCCATCAAAACCTGTTAATGCAATTGCACCTGAAACACCAAGGAATGCAGCGGCTGATAAGTAATCACCAGCAATAGCAAAACCATTTTGCCAACCTTTTAAACCTCCACCTGCAGTATAAAAATCACTCGCTGAAGATGTTCTTTTTGACGCAATATATGTAACAACTAAAGTTAAGCTAACAATAGCTAAGAAAAAACCAACTGATGTAAGACTCATTTATTTTCACCTCTAGAATTATATTCATCCATAACTTTTTTAGCTTCTTCATCAAATTTATTTGCTTTTCTAATATAAACGGTACAAAGTACAATCGTCATAATAAATAGAGCGGCAGAATAAATCCAAACACCTGTTATATTTCCAATGACTTTTTGTTCTAGAACAGGAGTAAATGCAAGGATAGGTAAGAA
>CAJDVH010000099.1_pt1 | contig 17777 bp, 18 predicted proteins | sample 7391261 | NCBI WGS metagenome assembly CAJDVH01 (sample SAMEA7055694, study PRJEB34461) | soil metagenome | biome: terrestrial ecosystem; feature: Peninsula; material: soil | place: Antarctica | collected 2016 | reverse complement strand
TCATTAAACATTTTTTAACATTTGATTTAATGCCTTAATGGATTCTTCTGTTGTTTTTTTGTCTACTTTAATAATATTTTTATATTCTTTTGTTTTTATTGAATCAAGTGACCAGAGTAAGTGCGGCAAATCAATTCGGTTCATCGTCATACACGGGCAAAGGTTTGGATTTAATGAAACAATTTCTTTGTCGGGATATTGTTCAATCAGTCTTTGAACAAGATTCATCTCTGTTCCAATTGCCCATTTAGATCCACTTGGTGCTTGATCAATCACATTAATAATATAACTTGTTGATCCCGCATAATCTGCTTCTTTAACTGTTTCATAGGGACATTCTGGATGAACTAAAATATTAATATCAGGAATATCATTTCGCATATCTTTAATGTTTTCTACTGTGAAGTTTTCGTGGACAGAACAATGTCCTTTCCAAAGAATAACTTGTGCATCTTGAATATTACCATCATATTCAAATTCGTTTGAAATCGGATTCCAAACAGCCATTTTATCTAAAGGTATGCCTAAATCGTGTGAAACATTGCGTCCAAGATGCTGGTCTGGTAAGAATAAAATTCTTTCTTTTTGTTCAAATGCCCAAGTAATCATTTTTTCAGCATTAGACGATGTGACTGTCGCACCACCATTTTTACCTACAAAAGCTTTGATTGCTGCGGTAGAATTAACGTAAGTAAGTGGAATAACTGTATCGCCAAAAGTTTCTTGTAATACGTCCCAACAAATTTCAGTTTGTTGAATATCTGCCATATCAGCTAAAGAGCAACCAGCTCGAAGGTCAGGTAATAAAACAGTTTGATCTTCAGAAGTTAACATATCAGCTGTTTCAGCCATAAAATGTACGCCACAAAAAACAATAAATTCAGCAGCTTTATTAGCTTGGCATTCTTGTGCAAGTTGCAAAGAATCACCTGTTGTATCAGCAAATTCAACAACTTCATTTTTTTGATAATGATGTGCTGGAATAAATAATTTATCCCCCATATCCTTTTTTATTTCAATAATACGCTTTCGCATTTCTTCATGAGTTAATTGCTTGTACGAATCAGGCATTGTTTGATTACTATCAACTCTAAGTAAATCTAAAATATTTACCATCTAAAAAATCCCTCCTAAATAGTTAGACTAATATCTAGTGAATGTACTGAGTGGGTTAAAAAACCAAGTGAAATATAATCAACATTACATTCTTTATATTGATGAAGATTATTTAATTTAATTCCGCCAGAAGCTTCTGTTGTGATGTGAGCAGGAACAAGTTGACTAAGTTGATTAATTGCTTGAGGTGTTTGGTTATCAAACATAATGATATTTACATTTGCTTTGACTGCCTCTTTAACTTGTTCTTTGGATTCAGTTTCAACTTCAATGGGAACCATATGTCCAAGATTACGTTTAACTTCATTCACTGCTTTAGTTATCGATCCAGCAAATGCGATATGGTTATCTTTGATCATGACGCCATCATATAAGCCATGACGATGGTTAAATCCACCGCCACATCTGACGGCATATTTTTCAAATAATCTAAAACCAGGCGTCGTTTTTCGAGTATCGCAAATGCGAATGGCAGAGTTATCTAATGTTTTAATAGCTTTATAGGTTGTGCTAGCAATGCCACTCATTCTTTGAATTAAATTAAGCATGATGCGTTCACCAGTTAAAATAATTCGAACAGGTCCTGAGATGGTTGCTAAAATGTCACCGTGCTTAATCAAATCACAGTCATTTTTGTGCAAGGTAACTTGAATATCATCTGACAATAACTGGTAAACATAAGTTATTAACTTAGCTCCAGAAAAAACTCCGGACTCTTTGGCGATTACTTTTGCTGTTCCGACATGATTGTTAGGGAAAATAATGTCGCTTGTTAAATCAGAATGCCCAATATCTTCGGATAAAAAAGTGAGTAGTTGCTCTTTTACTTGGAAAAAATCCATTGATAACTCCTTTCTTAATATGTGAATGTTTTCACATAAGAATGATTGATTAATGATGTAATTATCTATATGATTACATATAAGTTTACAGTTGACAAGACATAAGAATAAAAAAATAAAAAAGGTGATAATTAATGATGTATCTCGACCATGCAGCAACAACTAAAATTGATCAAAAAGCATTAGAAGTGTTAACTGAAGCAAATAATCGCTTTTTTGCTAATCCAAGTAGTCATCACGATTTAGGAAGTGAATCAAATCAAGCGTTAAAACAAGCGCGCACAACACTTGCCGAAACATTAAGCGTAGATCCGGAAGAAATTGTTTTCACAAGTGGTGGCACAGAAGCAAATCAATTGGCAATTTTAACATTATTAGAAAGCGTGACTCATCAAGGTAAACATTTAATCACAACTCGAATTGAACATTCATCTATTTATAATTTATTTAACAAACTGGAAAAAAGAGGTTATCAAGTAACCTATCTTGACGTAGATGAAACAGGACTTATCTCGCTCGAGCAGTTAAAACAGAGTATTCGCAATGAAACGATTCTTGTGGCAATACAGCATGTTAATTCTGAGATTGGTGTCATTCAGAACATAAAAGATATTGGAAAGTACTTATATTCTAAAGGGATTTGCTTTCACAGTGACTTGATTCAGTCATATGGTAAAATACCATTAGATCTTAAAGAAATGAATGTAACAAGTGCTGCTGTTTCAAGTCATAAAATATATGGACCCAAAGGCATAGGTTTGATTTATTTTTCTAAAGAAGTGAGTTACCGGCCTTATTACCCGGAAACAACACATGAATTTGGCTTTAGACCAGGTACGGTGGATGTTCCTAGTGCTCTTGCGTTTGCTTATGCGGGTCAAAAAGCAATTAAGCAATTGAGTGAAGATAATAAAAAAGCAAAGCAATTACGAAATCTATTGGAAGACAAATTAAAAGAATCTAATAAAATTGTCATTCATAGCCATCCCACAAATCAATTAAATCAAATTATAGCCATTTCAATTAACGGCTTACAAGGACAATATGCTATGCTAGAATGTAATCGATATAATCTTGCTATATCAACTGGTAGTGCATGCCAAATAGGACAAGCATCTCCTTCACGTACAATGATGTCGATGGGGAAAACGGAAGTTGAAGCAAAAGAATTGATAAGAATATCAACAGGTCGCTATACGACAAAAGAAGAGATTAATCATTTGGCAGATGTATTAATAAAGATAAGTAAGGAGTGATAGCATGAGTAATAAAAAACTCTTAGGTGAGGAAAGAAGACATGTGATTGTGAATCTGCTGAAAAATTCAAACACACCTATCACGGGTACTGAACTCGCAAAAAAAACAAATGTAAGTAGACAAGTTATTGTTCAAGATATTTCATTACTAAAAGTAAGTGATGAACCGATTATTGCAACTAATCGAGGATATTTATATGCTTCTGAAACAGAAGATGCAACACAGTTCAAAAGAAAAGTTGTTTGTAAACATCGACCAGAAGAAACATTAACCGAATTAGAATTAATTGTAGATTGTGGTGTGACAATTAAAGATGTGGTTGTTGAACATGCATTTTATGGTGAGCTGACAGGAACATTAATGATTAGTAGTCGCTTTGATGCGAACGCATTTGTAGAAAAAATTTCTCAAACAGAAGCCGCTTTATTATCTGAATTAACAAATGGCGTACATATTCATACACTAACTGCTGACTCACAAGAAAAAATTGAGGCAGCGTGTCAGGCATTAAAACAAGCAGGAATATTAATTGAAAAATAAAAGCTAAACTCAAGGGTTCTGAGTTTAGCTTTTATTTTATAATCCCATGATATGATAACCAGAATCAACATGAATGACTTCACCTGTAATTCCACGTGATAAGTCACTAATTAAAAACATTGTTGCATCTCCAACCTCATCTTGATTTGTATTACGACGTAATGGAGCGCGTTCTTCAATTACAGAATGAATCTCGTTTAATCCTGAAACGCCTTTTGCAGAAACTGTTCTAATTGGTCCTGCTGAAATAGCATTAACGCGAATATTGTCTTTCCCTACATCTTCTGCTAAATATCTAACGCTTGCTTCAAGTGCAGCTTTAGCAACACCCATAACATTATAGTTTTTAACAACTTGTTGTGAGCCGAGATAAGTTTGAGTGACGATGCTACCACCTTCAGTCATAAATGGTCTTGCAGCTCTTGTAACTGCAACAAGTGAATAAGAACTGATTTCTTGAGCAAGTAAATAACCATCTCTTGAAGTGTCGGCGTAATCACCTTGTAACTCTTCTGTATTAGCAAAGGCGACTGAATGAACTACGCCATGAATCACACCAACTTGCTCATAAATTTCTTTAAATGCTTGTTCGATACTTTCATCAGTTGCTACATCACATGTGGCAATGTGCTTTGCTTCTATTTCATTGGATTCAAGTAATTTAATTAATCTTTTATAAGAACGTTCTGAGCGATTAGTAAAAATCAAGTTTGCTCCTGCTTTATGAAGTGACTTAGTAATTCCCCAAGCAATACTTCTTTGATTAGCAACGCCCATAACAACTATATTTTTATCTTTTAATAAACCAGACATATTGCACCTCCGTGTATTATTTTACGTCTTTATTATAAGCGAAGACCAGACTCTGAACAACTGAAATGGTGATAAAAAAGTAGTTGAAATCATTTAAATTCAAATTAAAAATCAAAATGCTTTACATTTTAAAAGATATTACCTATAATAGGATTTGTTGTTTTGTTGGCCCGTTGGTCAAGCGGTTAAGACACCACCCTTTCACGGTGGTATCACGGGTTCGAATCCCGTACGGGTCATATATTTATTTTTTTGCCGGTCTAGCTCAATTGGTAGAGCAACTGACTTGTAATCAGTAGGTTGGGGGTTCAAGTCCTCTGGCCGGCATTTTAATATTAAATTGGTGGGGTAGCGAAGTGGCTAAACGCGGCGGACTGTAAATCCGCTCCCAACGGGTTCGGCAGTTCGAATCTGCCCCCCACCACCAGTTTATTATATTGGGCTATAGCCAAGCGGTAAGGCAACGGGTTTTGGTCCCGTCATTCCAAGGTTCGAATCCTTGTAGCCCAGTCAAATTAAAAAATACTAGTTTTACAAAAACAAGGTAGCTAAAACGTTTACCTTGTTTTTTGTTTTTAAAAATTAAATTTAAAGGATAAAAGGCGATAGATTTTTGTTTTTTTGTTATAATTACAATGATGGTTAATTCGTTATATAAAGAAAATTTTATATCTTAATTAGTCATTCATTAATCAGGTAATAAATTAACTATTAACTGCGTGAGGGTGAATGGTATGTCAACATCAAGGATTCCAGGTTTTTATAAAATGGAAATAAATGAACGTAGAAATTTATTAGAAAAGCATTTAAATTTATCAAAAGAAAAGAAAGATACCTTATACACAAATGAAGCATTAAATTTAGAGACGGCGGATAAAATGATTGAAAATGTTATTGGAACGTTTCAACTGCCGCTTGGTTTAGGTTTGAATTTTTTAATCAATGACAAAGAGTATAAAATTCCAATGGCTGTTGAAGAGCCATCAATTATTGCTTCGGCAAGTTATATCGCTCGTATTGTACGTGATGCCGGTGGATTTAAAACAGAAGCGACAGATCGTGTGATGATTGGTCAAATTCAAGTCGTTGGTTGTGAAGATTTTGATTTAGCTAAACAAACAATTTTAGAACGGAAAGCGGACTTAATTAAATTAGCAAATAAAGCTTATCCTAGTTTACAAAAACGCGGCGGTGGAGCTGAAGATTTAGATGTACGTATTTTAAATGAAACAGAATCAAAGTTTAATAAAATGTTAGTGATTCATTTATATGTTAATACGTGTGATGCGATGGGTGCGAATATAATTAATACGATGGTAGAATCACTTGCGCCTACGGTTGAAGAGTTGACCCAAGGTAAAGTGTATTTACGTATTTTATCTAATTATGCAGATCGTAGCTTAGCAAAAGCAACGTGTACGATTCCGACAAAATTGCTTGATACTGAAGGTTTTACAGGTGAAGAGGTAAGAGATGGTGTTATTCATGCCTACGAATTTGCCGCATCTGATCCTTACCGAGCAGTTACACATAATAAAGGAATCATGAATGGGATTGATCCTGTTATTATTGCAACTGGAAATGATTGGCGAGCAGTCGAAGCGGGAGCACATGCCTATGCTGCAAGAAGTGGTCAGTATGGATCAATGACAACATGGTCAAAAAATTCTAATGGAGACCTGGTAGGTGAACTAGAAGTTGGCGGTGCTAGTCGGGTTCATCCCATGGCTGGACTTGTTTATGAAATTTTAGATATTGAATCTGCTTCTGAATTAGCCCAGGTTGTTGTGGCAGTGGGTCTTGCGCAAAATTTAGGTGCTTTAAGAGCACTAGTCACAGACGGTATTCAAAAAGGTCATATGGCTTTACACTCACGCTCTGTAGCAATGGCAGCAGGAGCTACAGGTGAACTAGTAGATCTTATAGCAGATCAGATGATAAAAGAAAAACAAATTCGTGTCGGTCGAGCTGAAGAATTACTGAAAGAGCTATCAAAATGAGTGCAAAAAAAATTATCGCAAACAAAAAAGCAACCAGTTTTGCACAAAGTAAATTGATTTTGATCGGCGAGCACTCGGTTGTCTATGGGCAACCAGCTATTGCGTTACCGTTTCCGTTAATTGGTGTTGAGTGTAGTGTAGAATACCAACCTGGAGATATTTACTTAAAAAGCGATTTATATGAAGGTCCAATAGACGAAGCGCCTCATTTATTGCTAGGAATTATTAGCACAATTAAACATACATTAAATGAATTAGAGTTACCATATAAAAATTTGTTGATTGAAGTTAAATCAACGATTCCACCCGGAAAAGGTTTAGGATCAAGTGCTGCAGTCGCTACTGCTTTAGTCAAATCGTTATTTGCTTATGCGCAAAAACAGTGTACTGAGGCACAAGTTTTACAATTTGCTAATATATCTGAAAAATATGCCCACGGTTCACCGAGTGGTATCGATTCGTTAACCGTTAATTCCGAAAAACCTGTATGGTATCAAAGAGAAAGACCGATCGATTACATTGAAACAAAAGGTGAATTTCATTTTGTAGTTGCTGATTCCGGCCGGGGTGCAGATACTAAAACAGCAGTAGGGACCGTAAGAGAATTAATGAAATCAGCCCCCCAAAAAATTGAAAAGACAATGAATCACTTGGGTGATATAACCCATCAAGTTCGAGAATCATTAGAAAATTCAAGTAAACAAATGTTAGGTTATTTATTAAATGAAGCGCAAAAAGAGTTAGTCACTTTAGGTGTGAGTGATTTTGGTTTAAATAAATTAATTAAATTGGCTTTAGATGAAGGAGCACTTGGAGCAAAATTAACCGGAGCAGGTAATGGTGGTTGTATTATTGCCCTAGCTAAAAATGAACTTCACTCAAAACAGCTTGCAGAAAAGTTATTAAAATCAGGTGTTGAGTCAGTCTGGCCATTTATATTAAAAAACGAGTGATGAACTAAGAAATCGATATTTATATCGATTTCTTATTTTATAAGGAAAAAAACTTAGGAGGGAATTTTTATATGAAAGCAACAGCCAAAGCACATACAAATATTGCTTTAATAAAATATTGGGGTAAAAGAAATGATGAATTAATTTTACCTACAAATAATAGTTTATCTGTCACTTTAGATGGTTTTTATACTGAAACAACAGTTGAATATGATAAAACATTGACTAAGGATGAATTTATATTAGACGGTCAAGAAGTGACAGGGGTTGCTTATCAGCGTGTAACTGAGTATCTTAATTTGATTAGAAAGTATGGTCAATTAGGAAATTTATATGCTAGAGTTAATTCAACAAATGCGGTTCCAACAGCAGCAGGTTTTGCGTCATCTGCATCAGGTTTTGCTGCACTTGCAGCTGCAGCAACAAAAGCTGCAAAGATTGAAATGTCAGATGTCGAGTTATCAAAAATAACAAGACAAGGCTCTGGTTCAGCTTGTAGATCGATTTATGGCGGTTTTGTTGAATGGGAAAAGGGAAATAAAGAAGATGGATCAGATTCGTATGCAGTAGAAATAAAACCCCAAGAACACTGGGATATCCGTGTGGCTGCCGTTGTATTAAATGAAACGGAAAAAGAAATTTCAAGTCGTGTAGGTATGAAACGAACTGTTGAAACATCAGAATTTTATGATGGTTGGTTATCTGGTATTCCAGCAGATTTAAAAGAAATTAAAGCAGGAATTAAAGAAAAAGACTTTAATCGTGTTGGTGCAGTTGCAGAAGCTAACTGTTTAAAAATGCATGCTACTACCTTAGGTGCTAAACCTCCATTTACATATTGGACAGATGCAACAATGCGTGTCATGCAAACAGTACAAAATTTACGTAAAAACGGTATTCCAGCATACTTTACAATTGATGCGGGACCGAATGTAAAAGTACTCTATCAACCAGAAAATGAAGCCATTGTTGAACGAACATTACGAGAAACCGCAGATGTATCAGATGTCATATTAAGTCGTGTAGGAGCAGGAATATCATACTTATAGGAGTTGTTTAATCATGATTAAAGTTAAAACGCCTGGGAAGTTGATGATTGCGGGAGAGTTTGCGGTTTTAGAACCTCATTACAAACTAATTGTAACTGCAGTTGATCGTTTTGTTTACGTTACTGTAGAGGATGCGAAAAAAAACAGTCTTAATTTAGTTAATTTTAATTTATGGAATTTATCTTGGTCTTACAAATCAACACATTTTAAAATGCCAAAAGCATCGAAAGCAACACGTTTTGTTGAACAGGCAATGAAAATAACATATAAATATTTATCTGAAAATAATTATAAAATAACTCCAATTAATATAAGTGTAAAAAGTGAACTTGCAGACTCTAAAGGTAGAAAATATGGGCTTGGTTCAAGTGCCGCTGTCGTAACAAGTGTTGTTGAAGCACTACTTAAGAAATTTATGCCAGATGACTATACGGAAATGCTTGTATTTAAATTAGCTTCACTAGCTCATGTCATTACTCAAGGCAATGGTTCGGGAGCAGATATTGCAGCATCAGCCTTTACAGGAATGATTGAATATACTTCCTTTCAAGCTGAATGGTTATTAAATGCTTATAAAAATGCCAACAATTTAACTGAATTAATTGAAGCTGATTGGGAATATTTATCAATCAATAAATTAACGTTACCTGATGATGTTAAGTTACTTGTAGGTTGGACCGGTTCACCTGCATCTACAAAAAGTTTAGTAAATCAATTAAGGAAATTAAAAGAAACAAATGTGATTGACTATAAAAGTTTTTTAAATTCAAGTGAGGAAGCTGTTGACTATATATTAAAAGGTTTCAAAACAGCTAATCAATCCGATATCTTCACAGGAATAGAATTAAATCGTCAAGCGCTTTCTATCGTAGGTAAACGAGCTGAGGTAGAAATAGAAACTAAAAAACTTAACCAGTTAGGTGTCAGTGCAAAACAAGTATCAGGAGCAGGTAAATTATCGGGAGCTGGTGGTGGCGATTGTGGTATTGCTTTTATCCCAGCACAATCAGATGAAAATGAATTAAAAGAAATTTGGAAACAACATGGTATTAAACCTTTAGATTTAACAATATATGTTAAATAAATGCATGAATATACATTTTAATGTCGAGTTGAATCAATTCCTTTTTAGCGGTTATAATATAAAAGAGGAGGGGATGAAATGACTCGAAAAATTTCACTTATTGGAGTACCAATGCATCTTGGTCAAAAAATTAAAGGCGTCGATATGGGACCGAGTGCAATTCGTTATGCAGGTGTAAAAGAACGACTTGAATCATTAAATTATGACATCAATGACTTAGGTAATATTGAAATTCCTAAAGAAAAAGATAAAACAGAAAACCCAAATCATTTGTCAGAAATCGCTTCAGTTAATGAACAATTAGCAAAGACAGTTAATCAAGAAGTAAAAAAAGGTCAATATCCTATAATTCTAGGAGGAGACCACAGTATTGCAATTGGCACACTTGCTGGACTTTATCCACATTATGATAATTTAGGTGTTATTTGGTACGATGCCCATGGCGATATTAACACTCCTGAAACATCACCGTCAGGGAATATTCATGGGATGCCACTAGCAGCAAGTTTAGGGATGGGTCATCCTGAATTGACGACTATCTTAGCGTCCTCTCCAAAAGTAAAACCAGAAAATATAGTTTTAATCGGCATACGCGATTTAGATGAAGCAGAAAAACAGATAATTAATGATTTAAAAATAAAGACTTACACAATGCATGAAATTGATTTACTAGGTATGCCAACTGTTATTTCAGAAACACTTAATTATTTGAAAGATAAAACAGATGGTATTCATTTAAGTTTTGATTTAGATGGACTCGATCCTACAGAGGCACCTGGAGTTGGCACGCCTGTACCAGGAGGCTTAACTTACCGAGAAAGTCATTTAACAATGGAATTATTATCAGACTCTGGATTAATTACCTCAGCTGAGTTTGTTGAAGTAAATCCAATGTTAGATGTAAAAAGCAAAACAGTGAATATAGCGGTTGGTTTAATCAGTTCACTTATGGGTGAGAAATTGAAATAGAAATCACGTCATTTATTATTATAATAGATGACGTGATTTTTTTATGAAAAATAATTAACTTACAATAGATCAATTTTTTATTTGTTTAGAGAACTGTTTAAAATATGCTATAATGAAATCATATGAAAAATATTAATCAAGATGAAAAGGAAGTGTACACATGCTAACTGAGGGATTTAGTCTAATAAATATATTAAGAATTGGTATAGATATAGCTCTCGTGTGGTATGTTCTATATAAATTAATCATGATTATTCGCGGTACAAAAGCAATTCAACTATTAAAAGGTATTTTTGTTGTAGTTGTTGTGTGGGTGCTTAGTATCGTACTTAATTTACATACAATTCAGTGGTTGACTAACCAAGCGATATTGTGGGGGTTCTTGGTTATTATCATTTTATTCCAACCTGAACTCAGACGAGCACTTGAACAACTGGGTCGAGGAAGTATTTTTACAAGAAGTGGAAAATCAGAAGAAGAAAAAATTGATGAAACAATTGAATCGATTGTTTCATCAACTGAGTATATGGCTAAAAGAAGAATTGGTGCTTTAATTACGATTGAACAGGAAACTGGGATTGATGATTATGCTGAAACAGGTACGCCGATAGATGGTGTTTTAACAAGTCAATTATTAACTAACATATTTACACCAAACACACCCCTTCATGATGGGGCTGTCATTATTAAGCAAAATAAAATAGTAGCGGCGGCATGTTATTTGCCATTATCAGAAAGTGAATTTATATCTAAAGAGTTGGGAACAAGACATCGTGCTGCTTTAGGTATTAGTGAAGTCACAGATGCACTGACGATAATTGTTTCTGAAGAGACAGGTGCTATATCTTGTTCTAAAACAGGTGAATTACTACGCGATTTAGATGGTGATCAATTGAAGCAGTTCTTAATTAATAACTTAAAAGATGGCTCAAAACAAAATGAGATAAAGTCAGATAAGAAGAAAGGGAATGAAAATGGATAATTGGTTCCAAAGTAAATGGTTTGTCCGGATTATTTCTCTTGCTTTTGCAATATTACTTTATATCTTTGTGACAATCGAAGTCGAAGTAGATGATCCAGAAGATAATAAACCAATCTTTTCTGGAACACAAAAAGAAGTAGAGTTGGTAGAAGGTATGCCTGTAAACGTCAAAGTAGACTCTGATAAATATGTTGTTAGCGGAGTTCCTGAAGAGGTAGATGTATCTTTAGAGGGAGCTGTAAGTATTTTCAGCTTATATTGAACCAAAAGAAATAGATGTAACAATTGAGGAAAGAGCAACAGGTACACATAGAATTGAAGTAGAATTTATTAATGAAGACTTATTACCAAAAGATTATGAAGTTAAACAACCAGAGCTTAATGTGGATGAAGTTACAATAGTGAGTTCAAAAGCTATGCTAGAAGAAATTTCATTAGTTAAAGTATTTATTGATGTTTCAGATGAAAAGGAATCAATTAAAAATCGAGAACTACCGGTAAATGTTTATGACAGTCAAGGAAAAAAATTGCAAGTAAGCGTAAGGCCTGAAACGGTAGTTGTTTCTGTTGAAATTGAAAGACCGAGTAAAGAAGTTAATATTGAAATACCGACAATAGGAGAGTTACCAAATGGTTTAACATTAAAATCGTTAACTCCAGAAGTTGAAAACATTAAAATTTATGGTAAAGAAGCTGAGATTGAAAAGATTGATAAATTAATTTCTAAACCAGTTGATTTATCAGAAATAACTGAAACAAAAGAAGTAACTGTAGACATAGAAACACCTGAAGAAATAGTTATTTCACAAAAGAAGCTTAAAGTTAATGTAGAACTTGATGAATAAAAAGTTGAATTTGATAGGTTTTGAGTAAGCAAAGGAGAGGTAAAATTGAAAAAATATTTTGGAACAGATGGCGTAAGAGGTATTGCAAACAAAGATTTAACGCCTGAAATAGCGTATAAACTTGCAAGAATAAGTGGTAATTTATTTTCAAAAGAAGATAAAAAAGCAAAAGTATTAATTGGAAATGATTCACGCATATCGGCTCATATGTTAGAAGGAGCATTAATTGCAGGATTTTTATCAGTTGGAGTCGAAGTGATGCGCTTAGGTGTCATATCAACACCAGGAGTTGCGTATTTGTCAAAAGTAATGAATGCAGAAATGGGTGTTATGATATCAGCATCTCATAATCCAGTAGATGATAATGGGATCAAAATATTTGGTCCTAATGGTTATAAATTAACAGACAGTGAAGAAGAAAAAATTGAAGAACTAATGAACGAAGAAGATAATTTACCACGACCAACTGGTAGCGGTATTGGAGCAGTTAATAATTATTTTGAAGGAAGTCAGAAATATTTATCTTATTTAAAAGAGACAGTAAATAATGAATTTGAGAATATAAATATAGCCTTAGATTGTGCTAATGGTGCTACATCAAGCTTAGCACCTCATTTATTTGCTGATTTAGAAGCAGAAATATTTACTATGGGTAATAACCCAACAGGTCTTAATATTAACGATGGAGTAGGTTCAACAAATCCAGAAAAGCTTCAAGAATTAGTGCTAGAAAAAGAAGCAGATATTGGACTGGCATTTGATGGAGATGGTGATCGTTTAATTGCAGTTGATGAAAAAGGAAAAATTGTTGATGGCGATCAAATTATGTTTATCCTTGCAAAGTACTTAAATGAAACAGGAAAATTAAACGAAAATACAGTCGTATCTACTGTGATGAGTAATATTGGTTTTTATAAAGCTTTAGAAGAACATAATATTAAAAGTGTTAAAACAAGTGTAGGCGATAGATATGTTATGGAAGAAATGCGTGCTAATGGTTACAATTTAGGTGGTGAACAATCAGGCCATATTATCTTATTAGACCATAGTACGGGTGGAGATGGAATGCTTTCAGGGATTCAGCTTGTAAATGTAATGAAAGAAACAGGTAAAACATTATCTGAATTAGCTGGAGAAATGAAGGTTTATCCCCAAGTATTAAAAAATGTAAGTGTTGAAGATAAATATTCTATTTTAAATAATGATAAATTAATAGCTGAAATAGATAAAGTTGAAGAGGCTTTAGGTGAGTCAGGTAGAGTGTTAGTACGTCCTTCAGGGACAGAATCTTTAGTGAGAGTCATGGTAGAAGCAGAAACAAAAGAAGTTTGTACAGAGTATACTAATCATTTAGCTGATATAATTAAAAGCATAAGTAAATAAAAAATTCCTGTTAGTGTTTTATAAACATTAACAGGATTTTTTTGAGCAAATTATTATCAATTACCGGATAAATGTTATATAGTAATAAATAAGCATTAGCATACCCGTGGGGGTAACAGGAGGAGAAAAATGAACAATATAAAAGTTTATACAACAACAACTTGTCCTTATTGTGTGATGGTTACAGATTTATTAAAAGAAAAAGAAATTGAATTTGAAGAAATCAATGTACAATCTGATCCGGCTATTATGCAAAAACTAGTAGAAAAAACTGGACAGATGGGGGTTCCTCAAACAAATATAAATGGTCAATGGGTGTTAGGATTTGATCCAAATAAGATTGAAAGTTTGCTTAAATAATAAAATAAATTAACTTTTCTAATGATAAATAAAAAAGAGTCGCATAAGAGATGCGACTCTTTTTTTATCGTGGTAAACTATAAAGAGATTAAATTAAGAAAAGGATGAATGTAATGTACTATATTGCAGGATATTTCGTAAAGATAGTATTAAACTTATTTGGATCGTTAAAAGTATATAATAAGGAAAAAGTACCTAAAAATAAAGGCTATGTATTAGCATGTACTCATACAGGATGGGTAGACATTCTCTGGTTAGGAGTTTCTCTTTTACCTACGAAAATTCATTATATGGCAAAAAAAGAATTGTTTAAAACAAAATTCTTAAAATGGTTTATGGAAGGACTGAATGCTTTTCCTGTTGATCGAGATAATCCAGGACCAAGTTCGATTAAACATCCGAGAAAATTAATAAAAGACGGTGAAATTGTTGGTATTTTTCCAAGTGGTACACGGACAACAGAAGAAGCCCCATTAAAGCGTGGAGCTGTCACAATTGCAACTTATGCTAAATCACCAATTATTCCAGCAGCTTATGTAGGTCCTAATAATTTTAAGGAGTTATTAAAGCGTCAAAAACCAAAATTAATCTTTGGAGATCCAATATATTTATCAAAAGAAATCCCTAAAAAAGAAGCAATAGAAGTTATGATGGAAGATTTGAATAATGCTTTACGTAATCTTCAAAAAGAAGTAGAAGAAAAATAAACAGCTTAGTAAACTAAATTAGTTTACTAAGCTGTTTTAAATTAAATTAGCAAAATTAAGTCGCTTATTTAAATAATACATAAGTGGAATACATAAACCCATTGTAATGAATTCACTTAATCCTGTTGTTAACCATAAAAACATAAAAGCTTCAGGTAAATTAGCATATATTTTTAACATATACGCGATAATAAACATATTAAACGAAAATACGAGTGTGTTAATAAACATTAAAGTAATTTTATTAGAAATAAACTTTGCAAAACATAGTGTGATTCCTAATGAAACAGCGGTATGCAAAACTCCAAATATCATATCTTGTTTCATTGGTGCAAAGAAAAAGTTAGCTAATAATACACCGACCACAATTCCAAAAAAGTATTTTTTATTTAAAACAATTAAATGATTAAACAATTCAGATAGTCTAAATTGGATATTAGTAAAACCAAAAGGGGCAATGAGTGCTGTCACTATAATATACATAGCAGCAACCAATGCGTTAATAACAAGTGTTTTGATATTCATTTATACGCTCCTAGTTTTTTTATGTGGGATGGTTTCGAACCACAATAGAATTAATTAAATTAAGCTTCAATTGCTATTGATTTTTGCTTGATAAAAAATAAAAAGCTAATTAAAACAATAATTGAAACAATTAAACCAATAAATACATTAGATGTTAAGCCAAATACAATATAACCAATACTCGATGCACCAGCTGCAGTTAAAGCGTATGGAATTTGTGTTGTAACATGATCCATTAAATTACATTCTGCCCCAACTGAAGAAAGTATAGTGGAATCTGAAATAGGTGAACAATGATCACCAAATACAGAACCAGCTAGTACTGCACCAACAGCAGGTAATATCCACTCAGGGTGAATAACACCAATAATTGAAACGGCAATCGGAACCATAATTGCAAAAGTTCCCCAAGAAGTGCCTGTTGCAAAAGCCATTACACAAGCAAGTAGGAATAAGGAGACCGGTAATAGCCATAAAGCAACATTTCCTTCAACAAGTCCTGCTAAAAAAGCGCCTGTTTCTAAGTTTTCAATAATACTTCCGATTGACCAAGCAAGTACTAAAATTAAAGCGGCACCAGACATTTTCCAAACACCATTAAAGAAAACGATGATAAATGTATTTAATTTTAATTTTTTACTCGGTAAATACATAATAGCTGTAATTAATATAGATAATAAACCACCGTAAACAAGTGAACTAACAATATTCCCTTCACCAGTAGCTTCAATCATACTTACACCTGATGAAAAATAGTTACCTGAGTATAAAAATAAGACAATCGTACTAATGACTAAAGTTAAAATCGGAAGCATTAAATCTAGTGCATTATTTAAGGGGATAACATTTTTTTGTGCTTCTTTTTTTAAGTTATGATCAATATTTTTTAAGGCAGTTGTTTCATGTTTACGCATCGTTTTAAAGTCGATTTGCCAATAAATAGTAATAAAAACAATCAATAATGCCATGATTGCATAATAATTAGCTGGAATAATCATTAAAAAAGCAGTAAAAGGTTCAATACCTAAATTATATTCATTAATAGGTTGAACAAGTAAAGAAAAAACATAAGCTCCCCAACTTGATAGTGGAATCAAAATACAAATTGGCGCTCCAGTTGAATCAATTAAATACGCAAGCTTTGAACGAGAAACCCCATGTGCGTCAGTAATAGGTCTAGCAATTTGTCCAACAGCTAGGCTATTAAAGTAATCATCGATAAAAATAGCAATACCAGTAAACACAGTAACAAATTGTGCTGCTACACGCGTTTTAACACGAGATAAAGCCCAAAGACTAAATCGTTCCGTAGCACCAGAATTAGATAAAAGACTTGTCAAACCACCTAACAATAAAACAAAAACAAGAATTGGTACGTTCCATTCTAAATCTGAAATAACAGACCAAATTGTTTGGATTATTTCTGTCAAACTACTTGTGATTGCGAATTGATTAATAATAAAAGCCCCGCTTAAAATACCAATAAACAAAGATAAATATACTTTTCTAGTTAAAATTGCAAAAGTGATTGCTAACAACGGTGGAATGATTGAAAGCCAAGTACCTATCAAGAAATTCTCTCCTCTATATTAATTTATTTTTAAGTTTAACATAAAATGTACTGAAACTCTTGAATTTCGCTATAAAACCTTAATTTTTATGCTGGGCTTTAGCATACCATTCATAAGTATTAATCGCTTTATCTTTAGGAAGGTGAATGATAAAGCTTGTATGAATCGGCTTTGATCGAGTCATGGCTTGAAGAGTCATTAAATTAAATCTTCGTTGTATCCAAGATTCCTTTAATGCTAAAGCATCAATATTAGCTTTTTTTAAAATAGAGAGTTCACTAGAAAAAGCACCAGTTTGCAATTGCATAAACTGATCTGTGACTAAATATTTACTATTATAGTGTTCAACAACACGTTTGATGATAATAAATAAAAGAATAATTATTAGGATGATCAACCAATAATCAGGTGAGAAATAAATGATTAAGCCCATTAATAAAACAAACAAATAACTAGGTCTAATAAGCGTTAAAAACAATGATTTCATTGGTAATCTATTCATTTTTTTCTCGATTTTATAATCTGGTAAAATTTCTTCAATTAATTGAGTAGCTAAATTAAAATTTATAAAAGGAAATAAAGTGTCAGTTTGTAATTCTTCATCGTCAAATAAATCACCTAAAGTAATAATTTGTACTTCTACAATACCAAATAACCTTCTAAAAAAAGGTTTTTTGATAATAATTCCATTAACTCTATCTTTAGGAATTGAGAAGTGTGATGTAGATAAAACTCCTTTTTTAATAAAGATACGTTCGTCATTAGAAGTAACTCTGTATTT
>CAJDVH010000012.1_pt1 | contig 17874 bp, 11 predicted proteins | sample 7391261 | NCBI WGS metagenome assembly CAJDVH01 (sample SAMEA7055694, study PRJEB34461) | soil metagenome | biome: terrestrial ecosystem; feature: Peninsula; material: soil | place: Antarctica | collected 2016 | reverse complement strand
TTTTGCGGAGAAAGAGGGACTGTTGTTTTGATTTGTAAACAACTATAAGCCAATTTTTTAAGTTTTAATTTGAAGATTTACGCACCGAATTACGCACCTATTATCATGTATATTATCCATCCTAAAAAATATCATTATTTTTGATTAATCTTATTTTAGAGATCTCTGTTTGGTTGAGTAAAATCGTGTTTCAATTTACATGAAGTACAACTTAGTTTCCAAAATCTATTTTTAGAAAATATTATAATTAATCATAAAATACTGAGAATGGTCAAAGAGCCATTCTATTAACTTAGTCCATATAAAAGCTTTAAAATTTAGTAGTAAAGTATTGTGTTTTTGGTACTTCTTCCCGTTTGACAAGGCGTACTAATGTACATATGTAGTGAACTCTAATAAAACAAAGCTTCTTGCTAATATGTAAAGTTAATGTCGGCGAATTGTAAATTCAAATTTCAAATAGTCAATGGAGTCAAATGTTGTAAATGTAGGAAATTTGGTTAATAAATGTCCTGCTTCAATTTAATTTATAAATCAAACTTAGATTGGCAACTAAAAGCTATTAAATATCATTAAACATTATAAACGCAAGAATGAGTTTTCCTAAACCAATGATGAAAGAAGTCAGTAATATTCGTGTAAATCCTTTTATTTAATCCATTAAATGCGGATAAACCAATTCAATTCCTAATGCATTTTTAATTGTTTTTATGTATTCCTTGTTTTTTATATTATAGTATGATCTTCATTTAAAACAAAAAGTTAATAATTTGATATTTTGGTTTAGTCGTCTATATAGCCTTCACTTGGTAATTTAGATAATTCTATGCAACCCGAGGGTAATTTTAAGGAGTAGGGTTAGTGAATCAAAGATTAAATTTAAATGATGCTAAAAAAAAACATCTTTATTAATCTTTAAAATAGAAAATTATGAAAAAAAATTATCTTTCTTTATTAATCTCTTTTGTATTGATATTTTCTTTAAATGCGCAAGAAACAAAACCCATAATATTGTTACGACAGTCAACCTATCGAATAAGATCATAAGTCTTTACGGACTTGGTATGATATATCGTAATAACTCCTTGCACAAAAATGAGATGTACGACACAGAGATCTCGCACAAGATTCAGAGCAAGCAGACCTGAAGGCATGGTAGAACCCTCCACTATAAGCTCTATACTGCATTGTACGGTTGTATGCCATACATCACATGGTAAAGGTCGATGGAAAGATTTTGCATGAGGCACTCTACAATATATTGGGCATAATTACGGAGGGCAGAAAAGAGATTCACGGATTCAATCAATCCAAGAGCGAAGGAGCCAGCTTATGTCTAAAGATGGTCACTGAATTCATCGACAGACTGATTACATGCACCAAAAATCTCAAGGGCTTTACAGGGGCAATCTGAGTGTTTTTCCAAAGGCCGAGGTCCATTTGTGCATCCTCCACCAGATACGCATCTCGCTGAAGTATATGGCCTCAAGTGATAATGAAGAATTCGCCGAGAACCCCCTATTGGATCTTGAGCACAAATGGGAGGCAAATATCCCGTTTTGTACCAGAGATAGTAAAACAACTGGGAGCACCATTTACAATCTTTTCAATACACCGATCCTATACGTAAGATAATCTATACGATCAAGCAGTGGATGGTTATGATCGTCAGGTGCAAAAGTTCACCAAGACCAAGGGAGCCTATACCCATGATATGAAACTGTTTAAGGCTTTGTACCTGGCTACCCTGAATATACTTAAGTTATGGACAAGTCCTTTCCACAACCGGAGTTTGACAATCCAACAACTTTATATTAAATTTGAGGAACGAATAGATCTGTACATAAATAAGATCTAATCCGTTCCTGTAGCTCCCGCTAAACCACATTTCAAATTTGATCAAATAAAGGATTGGACCAATTTTAAAACAAGGAAAAACAAACTAAGCAGAGTTTAATTTACATAGCTTCTATCTCCTAAATAATCATTTCAATAGGTCATAATTCTTGAGTAATTGCTTAGATTTATCTTTTATTGAAAAATATTTTATTCCTATATTATTGTTATTTTAAGATTTATGTTGAAGAAACACTTAACTGTACTCCTATTAACTTTATTTTCTATTAATTGTTTATTTGCTCAAACAAACAATCTAGGGCATTCTCAAAAATTTAATATCTCTGATGGATTGGCACATAATGGGGTAACATCTATGTATGAGGATTCTAGAGGATTTCTATGGTTTGGTACTTACGATGGAATATGTAGATATGATGGATATGAGTTTAAAACATATAAAAACTCCATGGATGATGATTTTTTAACCAGCAATCGGGTTAGATCCATAAATGAAGACAATCATGGAAATTTATGGATAGGAACAGATGATGGGTTAACTGTATTCAATTTTTTAAGCGAAAAGTTTACTAAAATTTATTCACATAAACTAACTGGAAAAAAAATTAACGGTCCGATCATTCGTAAAATATTAATAGATAAAGACTCGGATTTAGTGTTATGCTTAACAGAAAGTAATGGAGTTTTAGCTTTTACAAGGGGCTTTAAATTTTTGGGGCAGTTTAAACCATCGCAAGAAACCTATCCGAATGACATTTTATTTTATGACGGAATTCAAATGAATGAAACTTGTTTTCTATTTACTACATCTTCTGGGTTGATAATTTTCAATGTAAGTGATAATACTTTCAAAGCTATTTTAAAAAATGAAATCAATTATGCAAATTCGATTATTGCTATTGATGATAATAGCATATTGGTATCACTTTCCAGAGGAGTGTCAATTATAAAATATAATACAAGTTTGGAGGCTAAAACCTTTAAAATTATACATGAAGAATTAGAAAACTATAGATTTAATGATCTTTTGCTTGATAAGCAGGGCAATCTATGGCTGAGTGAATTAAACGATGGTGTTTTTAAAATTGACAATTTAGATTCAATAAGAAATAAGGAACAATTTAGATTGGAAATATTTAATGATAATCTTAAGATCTTAAGAGGAAGTTCTTTAATGACTACAACAGAAAACGATTGTTGGTTTGCTTCTTATAATGAAGGTGTCTATAAATTTAAAAATGATATCAATCCTTTTAAGAATTATAATACTAAGATGGATTACAATTTTGGATTGCGTTCCAATAGCGTCACTCATATTGCACCAATCGATCAGGACCATGTTTATGTATCTGCAACTTTAGGTGGATTGTCATTGTTCAATACAAAGACTGGTTCATTTCAACCACTTCCATTTAAATTGCCAGAAGGAGCAGATCTTAATGTAGGAGCGGTATATACTGACTCAAGAAAAAATATTTGGATTTATATTGTAGATAAATCTATGATACTTCGCAAAATACCTAATAATGATGAATTTGAGGAGATTCCTCTAAAAAATCTTTTGTCATCAACTTCTCCAGGGATAAGATCTTTTACAGAAGATGCAAGGGGGAATATTTGGATAGGTGCTTTTAATGATGTCTACAGGGTATCTATAAATGAATTCAATAGTGTTGTTAATGTAGAATCATTAAATGACAACCCCTATTTCAAGAATAAAAAAATATCACTCGCAAGAAGAATTTATGCTGACCCTATTTTCGATTTTATATGGATTGGAGCAGATTCTGATGGATTGTTTAGGATAACCAATAAAAAAGATACTGTCATTGAAGAATTGGTTATTGATCAGTTCTTGAAGGATAAAGACAATCAATTTTCTATATCCAGTAATTTTGTGTCTTCAATTATTAGGTTGCCTAATAACGACATGTGGATTGGAACCGAAGGTGGTGGCATTTGCAAAGTTATAGATAGTGACTCAAATCCTAAATTCATTCCATTTACTGAGAAAAATGGGTTATCAAATAATGTTGTAAAAAACATATTATATGATGATGAGTATAATTTATGGATTACTACCAATATAGGGTTGAATAAATTTAATACGCGAGAAAATAAATTTAGAAAATTTAATTCCACCGATGGTTTGCCTTTTGAAGACTTCTGGTTTGCTGCCGAAAAATTAGATAATGGAACCATGGTTTTGTCTGGTTTGGATGGTTTTTGTTATTATAATCCTAAGGACATTCATAATACTGAAAGACTTCCCAAATTGGAATTTGAGAATTTGAAAATTCTCAATAACTTAATTTTCCCTGGTGATACAATTAATGGTCGCGTTTTGCTGAATAGAAGTTTGACCTACGTAGATGAAATACAACTTACACATAATGAGAATGCATTTTCACTAGATTTGACTAGTTTACATTTTGCCAATAACAAAAATCATTTTATAAAATATAAATTACTGCCAATAAATCAAGATTGGATAGAAGTCCCCTCCAATCAAAGAACAATTAATTATAGCGGCCTCAGACCAGATGAATACGAATTTATAGCGATTGCTTCAAATTCATTGAATGAATGGACCATTCCAAAATCATTAAAAATAATAATTAGACCTTCTATCTGGAATACCAATTTAGCTTATATAATTTATACTTTATTAGGTGTATTCTTAGCGTATGTAATCATTAGCTTCATTTTAAAAATTCAATCTTTAAACTATAAAGTAAAAATAGAACAATTGGAAATCGATAATGTTAATGAGGTAAATGAAGCCAAATTACGCTTTTTTTCAAATATTTCCCATGAAATAAAAACCCCATTAACTTTAATTTCAGAACCAATCAATATGTTATTGGAGCGTTTTAAAGGTAATCCAGATATTTGCGATAAACTTGTTTTAATGGAGCGTCAGTCTAAAAAAATTCATCACTTAATAGAACAGGTACAAGACTTTAGAAGATCGGAAGTCAATGCATTAAAGATGAATTATTCAAGATTTAGTTTTAATTCGTTTGTTGAAGATATAGTTGAGGACTTTAAAATGTTAGCGAAAAATGACAACAAAAATCTGGAAGTTTTAGGCGAAAAATCGATTATTATGGTTTCAGGTGACAAAGATAAAATGGAAAAAATATTTAATAATTTGCTAAGCAATGCCTTTAAATTTACAAAAGCTAACGACACTATTAAGATCAAATACAAGAGTCATGGAAAGGATCTAATTGTTTCCATAGTAGATTCTGGTATGGGCATAGATAGTATAGACTTAGAACATGTTTTTAAGCGGTTTTATCAATCCCACAAACAGCAAAATTCCCACATAAAAGGGTCGGGTATTGGTCTTGCTTTCTCGAAGAAATTGGTAGAAATGCACTATGGATTTATAGAGGCTACTAGTACAATAAATTGTGGCACGACCATATCTATTCGGTTGCCTATAGTTAAAGAACTTTTAGAAAAAGAAGTCATTGAAGATATTAAGTTACCAAAAGAAAAAGAGATTGTCGTAGATAATCATTTCTTTAAGGAAGCCTCAATAAACAATATTACAACTATTGGAGATTTTTCCGAGTCTCTAATCTTTTATGCTGAGGACAACTCTGAAATGAGACATTTTGTAGCTGAAATACTTTCAAAGTTTTTTAGAATTAAAAGTTTTAGAAATGGACAAGAATGCTATGATGCATTAGAGGACGAATGGCCAGATATTGTAATCAGTGATGTTCAAATGCCTGAATTAAATGGTTTAGATTTGTGTATAAACATAAAATCAGATTTAAAAACAAGTCATATTCCAGTAATCTTGCTTACGGCGCTTACAAATATTGAAGATCATTTAAGAGGCATAAGAGATGGAGCAGATGCTTACATTAAAAAGCCGTTTAACGTGCAGCATTTAGTTACGAATATTGAAGCCTTATTGACCAGTAGAAAACAGCTACGTGAACGCTATCAAATTGGCATTCCATTAACTAAAGAAAACAATAAAAACAATAGAAATGATAATGCCTTTCTCGATAAACTTTATAGTTTAATTGAAGAGAATCTTGATAATCACAACTTTGATTTAAATAATTTAACCAAAGAACTTTACCTGAATAGAACACATTTTTACCAAAAAGTAAAAGTATTGACTAACCAGACACCTTTTGAATTGCTTAAAAATTATCGACTAAAAAAAGCAGGGGACTATTTATTAGAGAATAAATATTCTGTTAACGAAGTTTATATGATGACAGGTTTCAAAAGTAGAACACACTTCACTAAAATTTTTAAGGAAAAATTTGGTGTCTCACCTAGTAAATATAAAGGCGAATCTAGTGCAACTTCCTGATATTGTAGCTATACATAGAGCCATCAACATGCATTTTTTACACAGAACTACATTAAATAAACATATAACTACGTAGTAAGCAGATTGGAATTATAATCTTGGAGTAATTTATCTTAAAATTATAAATTATGAAAACAATTCTACTAAAAAAAACATTATTAATACTTGGTCTTGTAGTGAGTACTTCAAGCTTTGGTCAGATTGATTATACCTTTGATTCGGGCGATGAAGGTTTTGTCGTAGCCGGTGCTGGAGGACCAAGTCTTGCCGCTTCAGGGGGACTTTTGATAGTAACTACTGGTACGGGAGACAATACTCAATTAAGAAAAAACGCAAATGATGTGGGAGATCCAACAACGTTGACTACCATTCTTATTGATATGAAAAATAACTCTAATTCTGATCAGTTTGTACTTCAAACTGTTTCCGGGGGGGTTACTAGTATAGCGACAATAGCAATTAGCACTGAAGATACTGACGAGCAAACCTATAGAATAGATATTCCAGCAGGATCAACCACATGGATTGGTGCTTTTCAATTAAGATTACGTTTTACTGAAGCTGCTGGAGCTAATTTAGATGGAGGAACAATTGAAATTAACAGAATTCAAATTGTGGATCCTGCTACTTTAAGTACTGAAGAATTTTTAGCAGATGATTTTTCAATATATCCCAATCCAGTGTCAGATTATGTAAATGTTAAACTATTAAAAGACGCTAAAGTCTCTATTTTTAACATAAATGGTAAATTAGTAAAATCTCACGAGTCTTTTATAGGAGAAAACAGAATTGATGTTTCTAATCTTTCTGCAGGAGTTTATCTTATGGAGCTATCATCAGAAGGGAAATCAATGACAAATAAGATTATTTTAAAATAAAAAAACAGTAATTTGAACTTGTTTAAAGAAGGGGTAGCGTTCAGAGCAATCCCTTTTTTGATAAACTATGATTATATAATTTATGTATTTCAAAATACAGGTATTATTTGAAAGTAAATATCTACGATCACTAATATATTGTTAATAAAATTAGAAATACTAATTATGAAAAAAATCCCACATAAAAACGTGTTCAGAAGTTTGCTATTAATTCAGATGTTATTTTTTACGGCAAGTTGTGTTACAGCACAAAAAAATAGTAAAGTAGACTATTTTAACAAAGGTGTGTATAGTATCGAAACGGATCTTACAATTACAAAGGTCAGAACAGCAGAAGACAAAAAACAATCATATGTTGTTGCAACGAGCTATGAAGGCAGTATGATCGCAGTAAGTTACAATGGCGACATTTTATGGAAGAACAAATTATCGGGTTTTATGAATCACGACATTTGGGCTGCAGATATTAATAAGGATGGAAATGATTAAGTTTTAGCAGCAAATGCTGATGGTTCTATTAATTGTTTAGACAATAAAGGAAAATTACTTTGGCAATTTAAACAGAACGACGCAACTATGTATGCAGTTACAGTTGTTAAAAATGACAACCAAACTAATGTGGTTTGTGGAGATTACCATAATAATTTCTACTATGTATCTAGTGATGGACAGTTAATTAGTGAAGTGAATTCAAAAACATATTTTATAGAAAAACCATTTGGTAATGTTACTGATAAAGATTTACCACCAGACGGTTTACACATTACAAATTTTTTAGACCTGGAAAACTCAATGGAAAGGATATTTTAATTGTTCATGGTGTTCAAAACAGTCTGAAGGCGATGGTTCTATTTATTTGTATAACCTTTGGAAAACTTGCCTTTTGAATCTGTCAGTGTGCAAAAACGAGGCCTTATAGCGACTTAAGAGTAGTTGACGCTGATTCTGATGGGAGTAGCGAAATTTTATTGGGTGTACTGGAGCTCAAGCTAAAGGGATGACCTTTAGAATTATAGATACAAAATCCCTAAATAAGAAGAGTGTTCAAGATTTAGTAAAGCTAAAGCATCATTAAAAAGAGGTATGTATCGGGTTATACAGCCAGAAGTTATCGATAATAATGATAAACCAGCTTATATGTCTTTATTTGGAGGTAATATTGTTATTTCAAATATAGGAGAAGCACAAACTGCTGCGGAAGTCATACCAACACGGTTTTCTTTTAATGATATGTTTAAAGACCCAAATTCTAAAAAAGTAATATTAGCAAGTGCACAAAGTGGTGGTGCAATACAAATTATCAATTTTGATAATAAGGAGTGGAAAAATGAATATAATAAATTGAAACTACCAGGGAAACTTCAAGAGATTCTATCTAATTCAGCTATAATCAAACAAAATTTAAAAAGCTTAAAAAAATCCTTCATATCAAAAAGAATCGGCTCCTGTCAATTTTATGTCCGAAAACAGAAACAATCCAGACGCATCTATAGCTATTGAAAACATTGAAGCAAGATATTCCAATCCAATATTTTTAAACTGAGGAAATTTTGACAAAGAAAATTGGGATCGTTCTGCAACGACCAGCGAGATATATAAAAATAAGCGTGATGGTCGAATGAAATATATATTATCCCAAAGTGAAGTTTTAGATATAATTGAGAAAAAGCATCAAAAGTCTAATGGAAAGGGAATTTCCTTTTGGGGAAATAAGAGTTGGAGGTATAGATCAAATTGTAGCAAGAAATATTGCATCTACAAATGGTAACTCGGCTGTAATGCCTTCGCCACATGCTGTTCACAATGGGTCGATAAATGTGGAAGGTGTTACAGCTATAAGTAGTGGTTTTGCAATTCGTGCCGAAAGTGGCTTTATATCAAAAAAATACGATCAAAATATAGGGCTAACGGATGGAACGTTCGAATTTATTTACATAAGGGATGTAACAGCCACCTTCGGCGAGTTGGCCGAGTTAAAGTCTAAACATTTTAAGTATTATCCCTCTGAAACTCTTACCCCAACAGTTGAAGCTACCTATCCTAATTATAATGAGCCTACCATCTATATCGGTTCATCAATTGCTACTGTAATGGTGGAAACAAATTACACATGTACCAATGGGGTTCAAACCGTAGTTGTTGAAGAGCCTGTGCTTGGAATTGGTTTTCTGTATCAAGAAGATATTATACCTGCTGAATTTATAGATGTAGATTGTAATACTTAATCCATGAAAAAAACAATAATATTACACAAGTTTTTCCAAATCCGACTTCAAAACTAATACACATTAAAGGAGAGCAACCTATAAATAAATAATTGTTTATCCAACTTCACGAGTTATTGTAGGTAATATAAATTATTCAGCAAACAATAGAACATTAAATATAGATGTATCCTATTTATCATCTGGGATGTGTGTTTTTAATCCATTACAAATTTAGGAAATTCCATGAGAAGGATCCTTGTTAAATTCTAAAAGATGAAGGTTTTTAATACTTGACCCAGGCATTTTACTCTTATTTACAGTTATCCATACCTATTGATTATGAGTAGTATCAAATTACATCTTATTTATCGTTGGATACATTTTGTTTATTGGTAAAGACAACAAAGAGGCATTCAAAAAGGAACTTTATAAATATTAAAACTAATTATTAATTAAAATTTATTTATCATGAAATTATTGAGAGGAAGTGTTTTGTTAATGTCAATGTTTGCGTTGTCAAATGTTAGTGCTCAAGACGTCACTGAAAAGGTAAAGAAGAAATTTGTAAAAATAGATAAAGATAAAGACAACTTTATTTCTATTGCGGAAATGAATGAGTTTTATAAAGATGAAATCGACAAAGCAGGTCAACCAAAAGGAGACATATTCTTTTGGGGTTTAGATAAGAATGAGGATAACAAGGTGACACTTGAAGAGTTTGCTCTGAAACCAGATTGGAAATTGGCTAGAAAAAGAGCTAAAGATAATTCAAAGAAAGCAAAATTATAAAAGTAAAAAGGTTTTTGGACATGAACTGGTTAAACCAAATAGAGGAACTTAAACCAACTCACTGCATAGATATGACATTGCTGCAGCTGCAAAAATAAGATTTTTTAAAATCATCAATCAAAATTGTATACATGAAAATTGAAACGAGAACAATGTTTTATAGGTTTTTTTTTATTAGTTTCTTCATTGGTTTTTTGAGTGCTTGTTCAAACAATAAATCTTTAGTCACTGACAAGAAAAACACTCCAAACATCATACTTTTTGTTTCAGATGATCATGGAATAGATGCTTTAGGCTGTTATGGAAATCCTATTATAAAAACGCCAAATTTAGATAAATTGGCATCCGAAGGTGTGAGGTTTACAAATGCCTATTGTACTAGTGCCAGTTGTGCAGCTAGCCGGTCGGTAATTCTATCAGGACTGTATGGTCATGCTACAGGATCTTATGGGCATGTGCACGATTATCATCATTTCAGTACGTACGATGGTGTTCAATCACTTTCAAAAAGACTCTCGGATGCGGGGTATTTAACAGCTAGGATTGGGAAATATCATGTAGCACCAGAAAAAGTATATGTATTTGATGAGGTGTTAGAAGCAGACCCAAGGAACACTGTGGAAATGGCTAATGCCAGTGTGGATGTTTTAAATGCTGACAAACCGTTTTTCTTATATTTTTGTACAGATGATCCACATAGGGGCGACCCTTTTAACCCCGAACCCTGGGATATGCCAAATAATTTTGGGAATAAAAAGGAAGGTTATGAAGGAGTGGAAGAGGTGATCTATAATGCTAAAGATGTTTTGGTACCAGAGTTTCTTCCCGATACTAAAGAAACCCGTGAAGAAATTGCACAATACTACCAAAGCGTTTCTAGAATAGACCAAGGCTTCGGTAAACTCATGGCGCATTTAAAAGACTCGGGTAAAATAGATAATACTATCGTTATTTATATTTCAGATAATGGTATGGCCTTTCCAGGAGCAAAAACTACGGTTTATGAGCCAGGCATAAAGTTGCCCTGTATTATAAAAGATCCAACAAAAACCAACAAAGGGATTACAAACAGCGCAAGAATCTCATGGGTAGACTTAACACCCACCATACTAGATATGGCTCAAGTAGATTTTAATAGTGATGATTTCCATGGCAAATCTTTCTATAACATATTGGACACCGAAAAACCTAAGGGATGGGATAAAGTATATGCTTCTCATACATTTCATGAAATTACCATGTATTATCCTATGCGTGTGGTAATTGATGGCGAATATAAGTTAATATGGAACATTGCATACCCATTAGATTATCCTTTTGCATCAGACTTATGGGCCTCTTCAACATGGCAAGCTATTTATAGAAATGATCAAAAGTATTTTGGACATAAAACGGTAGAAGCGTATATAAACAGACCCGAGTTTGAGCTGTTCAACCTCTCAAAAGATCCAAACGAATCGAATAATTTGGCTAAAAGTGATCAATATATAGATATTTTAAACGCCATGAAGAAAAAATTAAAAATCTTTCAGCAAGACACTAAAGACCCATGGCTCATTATGTGGGATAACGATGCTTCATTGCAAGGCACAGGAGTAAATCTTTAAAAAGAACGTTTTATTATAAATTAAAGTTGAAAACTACCTTTAGGTATAACGAATTTGATTTTAAACTGCATGCTTTGGTTTTAAATCGAGGGAATAAATTAAATTAAAACATGAAAAAACTCAGTATGAATCTGTCTGCCTCGATTCTTTTTTTAGTCTCAATGCTAACTTGCTCGGTCTCAGCAACCGAAATTATAAACATAAAATATGAAGATGGTGATATGACTTCCATAGTCAGAAATGCTATTGGAAATGCTAAGAGCAAAGACATTAAACTTGTTTTTGAAAAAGGCATTTATAGTTTTAATCCAGAATATGCTATTGGAAAGTTTCTATACATCACAAATCACGGAAATGGTTTCAAAAAGATAATTTTTAATTTTGAAGGATTTGACTCCGTTGCAGTTGATGGGCAAGGCTCAGAATTTATATTTAATGGTGCCTTGATGCCTTTCATTTTTGAAGCTTGTAATAAAGTAAGTATCGAAAACATAACTATAGATTGGGATATTCCATTTGTGTTTCAAGGTGATGTCATCGACGTTAATCCTGCAGAACACTACATAGATTTAAAACCATATACTAAAGGATTTTCATGGGAGTTAATAGATGGGCAAATAATTTTCCCCGGTATTGATGGTTTTGAATTCACTAAGTTGGGCAGTACCTTACCTCATGATAAAAAAACTAAAGCCATAGCATATGGTGCATTAGACATGGATTTGGATCCTAATTATGTAGAGAAATTATCCAATGGCAATTTACGCATCCATCAAAAAAACATGCCATATTTTCCAGCAATAGGAACAGTGCTTAACTCAAAAGGTGATCGTGAAAACGATAGATATGCCCCCGCTTTTTTAACTAGAAACTCAAAAAACGTACATTTTGAAAATGTAGTTGTTCACCATGCTTTAGGTATGGCATTTTTATTTGAACGAACAGAAAACATCAAGATATTAAATTCAGGGGTTTATATACGTGAAGGTTCGGACCGGGTTATTTCTGCAACCGCAGATGCTACACATTTTGCAAACTGTAAAGGTGATGTTTTAATAGAAAATTGTCGAATTGAAGGCATGTACGATGACGGCACAAATGTACACGGCACCTACGTGGAAGTGATTGACGTGTTAGATGCTAAAACGGTTCGAGTGGCCTTAAAGCATTTTGAGCAAATGGGCTTTCAATTTGCAGGAACAGGAGATGAAATTTGGTTTATAAAAAGTCCGAATCCACAACGTGCGGAAGAGGGGGTTGTGAACAATGTTCAAACTATAAATGAGAAATATTCAGATTTAACCTTTACTGATAATGTACCCAGAAACTTAAAACCAGGTGATATTTTGGAAAATAAAACTTGGAATCCTGTTTTTACTATGCGGGGAAATACAATTAAAGACCATAGAGCGCGAAATATAATTATTAAAACACCTTATAAAATTCTGATAGAAAGAAATAATTTATCGTCCATGATGTCCTCTATAATGTTGCGTGGAGAAACTTTCTTTTGGTTTGAATCAGGCAATGTTGAAGACGTAATTATTAGAAACAACCACTTTACTCGATGTGCTTATGCTGGGTCGGAGCATGCCGTATTAAATGTGTCGCCGCGTTTGGGAAAAAGTTTTGATCAAACGATGACTTATGATAGGAACATTCTGTTTGAAAATAATATTATTGAAACTTTCGATAACCGCGTTGTTTGGGCAGATCGCTTAGATGGTCTAATAATAAGGGGCAATACCATAAGACAAACGTTTACGGATAAACCTCTGTTCCCGGATGCTTTTATGTTCGATATGGTTAACTGTGATAATATCCAAATAATAAATAATACTTATGAGGGGAATAATACGAATATAATAAAGGTCGATAGCCCATCTAGTAATAATTTAGTTATAAAGAATAATAAAGGCTTTAAAAACTAACCCCATGATCTTAAGACTTAAAGCACTACTTCTAATAGTCTTTTTAATGAGCTCATCTGTATTGAGCGCACAGGCTTTGGGAAATGAGGCTGAAGCGAAAATAAAAATATTGGAATCCCTTATTTCAAAGGCAGAAAAAAAAGGGATTGATGTTCTGAAGGAAAAAACAACCATAAGAACAGCTGAAATTTTCATAAAATTCGCCAATTGGGATGAAAATCATGTTGAAGAGAATACGGCCTCTTTTGAATTAGTACCTTCATTTAAGAAGGAGGCAGTTAAAATGGCCCAAGCTTTGGCTGATTTTGAAAGAAAAGAGGTGGTTTTAATGTTAAATAATGCCATTGAATCTTTAACGCTTTTAATTGATGAAAAAATATTTAGGAAACCAAGCCCTCATATAGATTGGACAAAAGTAACTTTAGACGGCGACCAGCTAAGCTTTAATAATAGGCCTGTTTTCCTAACGGATTATACTTGGAAGCCCAAGACAAGAGAGCTTAATGAATTTCATGGGAATTTAGACGGATTTTTCTTAACGCCAGCGCAAGTGGTTAGCGAGGCGGGAAATATAAACCATAAAGTTCTTAGCGAATTAGAATCCAAGCCCGATGGTTCATTAGGTTTTATTTTTATGAACCATAAGAATGTTCCAGAATGGACAAAACATAAGTATGGCAAAAATTTCGGAATGCGAGAAGACACTTATACTGCCTACGATATTGACAATCCTGATGCGAGAAATTTGCAAAGCATGCTTTTAAGGGCTACTGTTCCAAAAATGGCAGGTAAAAAATATACCGAGTTAGGGTATATGCTGTGTAATGAACCGCATTTTTTTACCCATAGAAATCCGAATAAAGAAAAGTTGCCCTGGGCCTCTGGAGGAGTATCTCAATTTACTATCAATAAGTTTAAAATATGGTTAAAAAACAAACATCAGGACATCGGTGCGTTAAACCATGCATGGAATACAAGTTTTAAGAATTTTAATGAGGTCGCTATAGATATTCCAATTAGTACCGCTTATAAAGGTCAACCAGTTTGGTTCGATTGGGCACTTTTTAATATGGATCGGGTTACGGAGTGGTTTTCATTCTTAAAATCTGAAATTAAAAAACATGATCCAGCTGCTAAGGTGCATTTAAAAATCATGCCAAATCTTTGGACAGATAATGAAAGGGTTCATGGTATAGATTTAGAAGCACTTACAGTTTTAAGTGGTATTGTAGGTAACGATTCTGGTGCGAGCCATAAGCGTATGTGGGGGGAACCAGAAGCTTGGGACGCACATTATGCTTTTGAATGGCGCGAGTTGACTATGGGTTATGATTTTATGAAATCTGTAAGTACAGATAAAATTAATTTTAATTCCGAATTACATTATTTATCCACGGTAAGGTCTAGAGATCTATACTTGGATCCAAAGTTTGCAAGAGCATCTTTTTGGTTGGCCCATAGTTATGGGATGACCGCTAGTCAAATTTGGTTTTGGCCTAGAGAAGCAGATGGTTCTGTTTCAAAAAGAGCAGGAAAAGGCTATGCGGGTTCAAATAACCAACAGCCGAGGGTAACAAACGAGGTGGCCATGACTATTATCGATTTAAATACGTATTCCGAAGAGATTATGGCTATGCAACGCCAAAGAAAATCATTGCGTTTATTCTATTCAAAAACCTCTGCAATAAACAAAAAAGAACACATGGATGATCTTTTTAAACTGTATGAAGCATTGAATTTTGAGGGGATACCATTGGGTTTTGTAACTAAAGATATTTTTAGCAAACAAAGCGATGAAAACTGGGATGCAGTTTTGGTATATGAAACCCCTTTTGTTACAGCAGAGGAATTAAAAGCACTTCAAGATTACCTCGATAAAGGAGGAATTGTGATTAAGGATGAAAAAAGTTTACAAAAAAATGAATATGGCAAAAAACTAGAAGCACTTCAAGCTTCAAATGGGACACTAATGTCTCTTAATGCCGTTTCTGAAATAAAAGCAAAAGCCCTTAGGATTTTAGAAGAAAAAAACGGAGTTCCGGAGGTAACGGTTTCAGAAACAAATACCATCGGCACTAAAGGCTGCATTTGGCGTATGGTTAAAAATAGTAAGGGGAATTATGTGTTATCCGTGGTGAACGTTGGGAAAACCGATGCTAAATTAAAAATAACGCTTAATGATACTAAAAAAGCACCCGTTTGTAGAGACTTATTAAAAGGGGTTTTGGTAGATTCTAATCCAACCCTAAAACCTAACGATGTTTATTTTGTTGAAATCACTAAAAATTAAAATGATGAAGCATTACCTCTATAATTTTATACTATTATCATTCACTTTAACAGGTTGTAAAACAACAATAACAGATAGAACTACAGTTAAAATGAAGGACACAATAGATGTACACGTGGTACTATTGGCAGGACAATCTAATATGGCTGGTGCAGGAAATTTCGATGAATTAAATATTGAAGAGATTGAAAGAATTAAAAACGTTTCCAATAGAATAGCTCTAAGTTATAATGGAGGTGAAGTAAGACCCTTATCCTATTACGACAATAAGCCTTCTGAAAAGTATGATTTTATAAAACGTTTTGGTCCAGAACTGTTCATGGGGTTAACCTTGGCAGAAAACAATCCAAAACAAGAATTTTTATTTATAAAACGGTCACAAGGAGGCACTGCATTGTATGGGGCATGGAATCCAAAATGGACACTAGAAAAAGCAAAAGCAGTAGAAAAAGAACCGAAACAAGATGTTCAACTTTACAACACCCACATCGAAGATATTAGAGCGAACCTTAAAGCATTAGAAGCTCAGGGAAAAAGTTATAAAATTATTGGATTAGCCTGGATGCAAGGCGAAAATGATGCTGCGAAAGAGGTGAGTGCTACAACTTACGAAAGCAATCTCAAAATGTTGATTAAAAGTTATAGGGATGAGTTTGATGTAGCGGATATGCCATGTGTTATCGGGCAAATAAATTCAAGATATGGAAACTTTAAAGCAGGTCCTAATATGGTGAGACAAGCCATGGAAGATGTCGCAAAATCAGATAACAATGTAGAGATAATAAAAACAACCACAGACATTAGTTGGAGTGATTATCCTAAACATTCTGATAACGTGCATTACAATACAGAAGGGCAAAGACGTCTGGGGATAGCATTTGGAGAGAAATTAATTATTTTAAACAAGTAATATGAAACACTTTATATTACTCTTAATAATCGCTGGTTTTTATTCATGTAAAACTGAAAAGCACTTTAAAATGGTAACAGTTAAAAGACCCAATATCATCATTGTTTTAGTCGATGATTAGGGCAATGCAGATGTAGGATTTAGCGGTTCAACATTTTTTGAACCCCAACCATTGATGCCATGACATAAGAAAGTTTGGTTTTAGAGAATATTTATCTGTACCCAACATGTTTCCTATCGAACGACAATCTTTACGGGAAAACAATCTTTTAGAACAGAAGTTTAAACCATACCAGTTTCAGAATTAGGATCAAAAAATATTATTTCATGCTTTTATTAATTTTTAGAATAATTTTAGTCCAATTAAACAAAAAAAAATTAAAAGTCTTATATTCTTAAACACTAGTATTATCAGAACAATATGAATTTAAAATATTTAAAATTTTGTACAGTAATTTGTTTTTTTACATTCTTAGCGTGTAATGCCCAAAAGCAAAAAAGCAATAGTCAAGTCAGTGACAAGCAAACGGCCAAGAAGCCTAACCTTATCATCATTCACACAGATGAGCACAATTTTAGAACCTTAAGTTGTTATCAAGAATTAATGCCAGAAGATCAAGCTTTTGTTTGGGGGAAAGGCAACAATACAAAAACACCAAATATTGATATTTTGGCCAAAGAGGGCGCTATATGCACAAGTTATTATGCGTCTTCGCCTGTGTGTACCCCTTCAAGAGCGTCTTTAGTAACAGGTTTGTATCCCCAAGCTACTGGAGCGCCAAAAAACGGACATCATATCCGTGAAGATATTCCAACATTTGCAACTATTCTTAGAGATGAAGGTTATTCCACCTCATATGTTGGCAAATGGCACCTTGCTGGTCATGAGAAATACACTTTCGGGATTAAATATAAGGCTGGATTTGAAGATAATCGTTACATGATGAGAGGGGGTCATGCTCCATACTTTCATGTTAAAGATGGTAAGGTTTTAAAAGGGTTTAGCGAAAATGTGGCAGCAAAATTTCCAGAAAGCGAAGTGATACATGCGACCGATTTT
>CAJDVH010000050.1_pt1 | contig 18028 bp, 19 predicted proteins | sample 7391261 | NCBI WGS metagenome assembly CAJDVH01 (sample SAMEA7055694, study PRJEB34461) | soil metagenome | biome: terrestrial ecosystem; feature: Peninsula; material: soil | place: Antarctica | collected 2016 | reverse complement strand
CATAAATATATGCGCGGATGTTCGCACGCTTGTCGAGTGGACCCTAGAAATCGTTATATTATTGAACATGATTTATCAGAAGAGGAAGTTGCACGTCGACTTCGCGTCATTGAAGAAGAATCTTTAGCTAAATCTATCTAAACTAAAAGACCTTACTACAGCGTAGTAAGGTCTTTTCTAAATTGATAATAGGGTGGTTTTAACATGTCTATTGATAAGCTTTTGGCAATATTTACTTTTCGAGACCATATAGGCTTTAAAAACATTATAGTTGCTAAATCTTGTATTGCTTCGCAACTCAAGGAAATAGATCCTGCACTTCAGGGACTGCGTTATAAATGAATGCTATTGTACTTTATGATGGCGAATGCCGCTTCTGTAACTTTGCTGTTCAGTTCATTATTAAAAGAGATCCAAAGATGCACTTTAAGTTTGCTCATTTATCAAGTAAGAGTGGTAAACAACTCATTGACAACTTAAACATTCCAAACGATGAAGATAGTTTAATTGTTATTTATAATGATAATTATTTTATTCAATCGACTGCTGCTTTAATGATTAGTAAAAAACTTAATAAAGCGTGGCCTATCCTATATGGCCTGATAATTATTCCAAAGAAATTACGTAACTATGTTTATCAATTTATTGCTAATAATCGTTATAAGTTTTTCGGGCGTGCAACTTCATGTCAACTACCTCACCCTAAGGATCTGCAACGATTTTTACTTTGATTCCAAAATTATAAATATTAAAAAATGCTACCTCTCTTGTAGGAGAAGTAGCATTTTATTTTATTAATAAGCACGTGCCCAATAAACCATATCTGTTGCTTTAGCTTCACAACAAACACATGTATCTGATAAATGTTCTTGTTCATTTTCAAATGGGATCAAACGTGATGTCGCTCCCGTATCTTCTTGAATCTGCTCTTCACATGACTCTTTCCCACACCACATTGCTTTTATAAACCCTGGATTTTCTTTTAATGCTGTTTTAAATTCATCCATATTTGTAGCTACAGATGTTTTTTCTGCGCGGTGTGCGAAAGCTTTATCAAATAAGTTCTTTTGAATATCTTCTAATAATGCTGGTAAGCGCGATTCTAAATCATCAATCGCCACAAATTCTTTCTCACCTGTATCACGACGAACAAGAACAACTTGTTCTTTTTCAATATCTTTTGGTCCAAGTTCAATGCGCACAGGATAACCTTTCATTTCACTTTGGTTAAATTTCCACCCAGGCATATGATCACTTGCATCAATATCTACGCGTACAAGATCATTTAACCTATCGGCTTGTGTTGGAGCAACTTTTGGTGGAATAACCAACCCTCGATTATCACCATGAACCATAATTAATGCACCAATAACACGCGTTGTCATTCCCCAAGACGTTTGGAATACGTATTGCTCTTTACCTTCTTTATCAAGATATTTAATATCAAATGCTTTAGCAAATCCATCACCAAACATATGTGATGTTCCTGATTGTAAGGCTTGACCATCATGCATTAACGTCTCTACTGTTAACGTATAGTCTGCACCTGCAAACTTTTCGCTTTCTGTTTTTGTTCCTTTTAGTACAGGAATAGCTAAATAGTTTTCTAAAACATCAGCATAAACATCTAACATGCGTGAAGTTTCTTCTTTTGCTTCTTCTTCTGTTGCATGAGCTGTATGTCCTTCTTGCCAAAAGAATTCTAATGAACGTAAGAATGGGCGTGTTGTTTTTTCCCAGCGCACAACGTTACTCCACTGATTGTATAGCTTTGGTAAATCACGATATGAGTGAATATGTTTTGAATAATATTCACAAAATAAAACTTCTGATGTTGGACGGACACAAATACGCTCGCCTAACTCTGCATCTCCACCATGTGTTACCCAAGCAACTTCAGGTGCAAATCCATCTACGTGATCTTTTTCTTTTTGCAGTAAACTTTCAGGTATAAATAGTGGGAATGATACATTTACATGACCCGTTTCCTTAATTTGACGGTCAAGCTCATCACGAACTGATTCCCAAATGGAAAAGCCATAAGGACGCATAATCATCGTTCCACGAACTGGACCATAGTCAACAAGCTCCGCTTCACTTACAACATCTGTATACCACTGAGCAAAATCATCTTCCATTGCTGTAATCTTCTCTACGAATTTACCTTTACTCATTTTTAAAACACTCTCCTTTGATAATTAAACATAAAAAAACCCCGGAATCCAATAAGGGACCGAGGTTTTGGTGGTACCACCCTTGTTTATATTAAAATAAGTTAATATACACTTTTACGTTATAACGGTAACGACCGCATCAATTTGCTTGATGAACTGAATAGGCAGGTTCTAATTTACTGATTTAGAAATGTTTCACCCCCATTTCCTCTCTGTTAAAACAAGTAAATTATACTAGTCCCATCTACGTTTTCATGTGATTTAGTTAAGTTAAATATATATGTAAAATTACTTAATGTCAAGATTGCAGATAATAAAAAATCTTGAAGCAATGAATGCTCCAAGATTTTTCCATTTAAAGATCGACTGCGATAACGTGATCGAATCCTTCCATGCTCTTAATTTGTGATAACTCAGCTTCGTTTAGCGGACGATCAATTGTTAACATCATAATAGCACTTCCGCCAATAACAGCACGGCCAACTTGCATTGTTGCAATGTTAACATCATTTTCAGCAAGTAAACTACCTACACGACCAATCGCTCCTGGTTGGTCTGTATGATAAACAAGTAGTAAGTGACCTTCTGGAACAACATCCATACTATAGTCATCAACTTTTACAATTCGTGGTCCTAATCCATTTAATAATGTACCAGCTACACGCTTAACACCATTTTTATCTTTAAGCTCTACTGTAATTAAGTTTGTAAAGCCACGTGCAGCTGTTGTTTTATTTTCCTGAATTGTGATGCCACGTTGTTCGGCAATGTATGATGCGTTAACGTTATTTACTTGTGATCCTAAGCGGCGTTGTAAGAACCCTTTAACAATATTTTGTGTAAGTGGTGCAATTCTAAGCGCTGCTAAGTCACCTGCATAGTTAATTGTTAACGATTCTATTCCATCAATTTCTGTATGTGCAAGGAATGTTCCTAGTTTAGCTGATAAATCGAAGTAAGGTTCAATCTTACGCATAACTTCACGTGGTACTGACGGAATGTTCACTGGATTACGTGCCAAATCACCAGATAAAATGCGTACAACATCATGACTGACATCAATAGCAACATTTTCTTGTGCTTCAATTGTACTCGCACCTAAGTGAGGTGTCGCAATCACTTCTTTTAGGTCTAATACTTTATGATCAATTGCCGGCTCTTCTTCAAAAACATCTAAAGCTGCTCCAGCAATTTTACCAGATTTAATCGCATCATAAAGTGCATCCTCATCTATAATACCACCACGCGCACAGTTAATAACGCGTGCTCCCTGTTTCATTTTTTCAAAAGCACTTGCATCAATAATATGGCGCGTTTCTTTTAATAGTGGTGTATGCACAGTTATGAAATCTCCTGACGCTAGTACCTCATCTAGAGTTCCCATTTTTATCCCTAATGTTTCAGCACGTTCTTCTGTTAAAAATGGATCATAAGCTACAACTTCCATTCTTTGACCTTTTGCTCGTCTAGCTACTTCCTCACCAATTCGTCCAAGTCCTACAATACCCAATGTCTTTCCACGTAACTCGACACCCACATATGATTTACGATCCCATTTTTTATTTTTAATTGATAAGTAAGCTTGTGGAATTTTACGAGCAAGTGACATCAACATCGCAATTGTGTGTTCAGCTGCTGAGTTTGTGTTACCATCTGGTGCGTTGACTACAATAATTCCATTTTCAGTAGCCGCATCGAGGTCAATATTATCAACACCTACACCTGCACGGGCTATAACTTTTAAATTATGCGCCTTTTCGATTAGTTCACGCGTAACTTGAGTTTGACTACGAACAAGTAAAGCATCATAATTTTCGATATCTGCTAATAATTCTTCTGGGGTGAAATCAGTTTTTAGTGTTATATTAAAATCTTTTGCTTCCCTTAATGGGAAAATTCCTTCTTCACTAAGTGGATCACTAATTAATATATTAAATGACATTACATTGCCTCCTAGTTATTTTCCTTAAGATATACTTCTTGAGCTGCTTTTACACCTGCGCCTAATTCAATATCAACACCAATATCACGTAAACCTAACTCAATAATACCAAGATATTGCAAAACATCACCTGGCGTACAATAGCCCATATGACCGATACGGAATATCTTACCTTTTAGATGTGCTTGTCCGCCTGCTAGCGATAGATTAAAGTTGGTTTTTACAGATTTTCTTAATGCTTCTGGATCAAAATTATCTGGCTTAACAGCTGTAACTGTTGCTGAAGCAACATTATCCTCTGTTAATAAAGGAATGTTTAAAGCTTTAATTGCTGCACGAGTCATATTTTTCATCAGTGTATGACGAGCATAAACATTCTCCAAACCTTCTTCGTGCATTAATTTAAGTGATTGTTCTAAACCAAAAATTAATGATAATGCTGGTGTGAACGGTGTTGTATCTTTATCTAAATTATCACGATAACGACGCAAATCTAAATAAAATCTTGACTGTTTATTTGCTTCAATAACTTCCCATGCTTTATCACTTACTGCAATAAATGCAAGACCTGCTGGTAACATCATCGCTTTTTGTGATCCAGTAACGAAGATGTCAACACCCCAAGCATCCATTTCAGCTTCAACGCCACCAACACAAGATACACCATCAACAATAACAAGTGCATCTGAATTTTCTTGAACTGCTTTACTTAATTCTGCAATTGGGTTTAAAATACCTGTTGAAGTTTCACAATGTGTCATAAAAACGGCTTTTATTTGCTTGTTTTCTTTTAAAAAATTAGCGACATCTTCAACTACGATCTCTTCACCCCACTCAACTTCAATACGGTGAGTTTTCATTTTATACTCTTCACAAATTTTAGCAAAACGATCGCCAAATGAGCCTGAAACAAGAACTAATACTTCATCTCCTTCAGCTGCAACATTAACAGCTGCTGTTTCAAGTCCAGATGTACCACTACCTGTAATAATCATGACATCTTGTTTAGTGCCAAAAACTTTCTTTAATTCTGGCTTAATACGACGTATCATTTCTGAAGTTTCTGCACCTCTATGACCAATCATTGGTTGAGTCATCGCTCGTTGAACACTTGGTGGAATTGGTGAAGGTCCTGGAATTCTAAGTATGCTTGATTCGTTTAACATGAATTAAATCCTCCTTGAAATTGTTTGCTAATTTGTAAATAAAAAATAAAAAACCTTTCAGCCCCTTAATTTTACTAAGGGGCGAAAAGTTTAAAATCACGCGGTACCACCCTTTTTCACTACAATTTTATAATTATAGCCTTATTGGTCCCATGCTTAACGCACATGAACGTACGATTCTACTTTTTTCAAATCGTCTATTTAAAAGGGCTATTTATTGGTTGAATTACTAGTTTTCACCAGCCACTAGTTCTCTTTATAATTCAAACTCAACAAACATGTCTTTTGCAATATATTTTACTATGTATTTTACACTTCAATCATAGCAAAATAGCACTTTTTGTCAATAGAATTTAACACCCAAGTTTGACAGTTGTATGAATTTTTAGTTTTTTCATACAATTTCTGCGCCTAAAATATCTTTAAAGTGCTGTAAAGCCCATTCGTGAGCTCCTTGATTAAAACTTGCTACTGCTTCTTTTGGGATTACTATTTTAAATCCTTTATTATAAGCATCAATTGCTGTATGTAAAATACAGATATCAGTACAAACGCCAACTAAATAAACTTCTTCAATTTGACGTTCTCTTAATTTTAATTCTAGATTTGTTCCAGCAAAAGCGCTATAACGTGTTTTTTCAAAATAAAACACATTTTCATTTGCTTTATTTTCTTCATAAAGCGTTTTTAATTCTCCATATAACTCAATTCCCGAAGTTCCGACAATATTATGTTCTGGAAACAAAGCTGATTCAGGATGGAGTGTATCATTTTCTTCATGAGCATCAATACCAAATGCGACATATTCATTATTATCAATGAATTCTTTAGTTATTTTAACAATTGCACTTTCAATTGCTTGACCTGGGACACCACATGTTAACTTACCATCTTCTGCAACGAAATCATAAGTGTAATCGACATTAATTAAAGCACGCTTCATTTATGATCATCCTTTTTTTGTATTTATTCCTTATATTAACCATTTTTAGATATATTCGCAATTATCACTTAATTTATTTTTTCTTGAGTCATAACAATTTTATGAGACTCTTTAAACATTCGTTCTGCTGCATGCCATGTTGGACCTGGTAATTCTGTATATGAAAAACCGTGATCAATTGCTGTTGTAATAAATGATTTTGCTTTATAAACCGCTTCAGTAACCGGCATGTTTTTTGCTAGATTAGCTGCAATTGCTGCTGAATAAGTACAACCTGCACCACTTGTATTTTCAGTTTTTATTCTAGGCGCTTCATATGTAGTTAATGTCTCACCTTCATATAAAACATCAATCGCAGGGCCTTCTAGTTGGCCGCCTTTTACTAAAACATATGCAGCACCTAATTCATGTAGATCAATCGCTGCTTGCTTTAAATCATCAACTGTTTTTAATTTACGATCTCCTAATAAAATTGACGCTTCTGTCATATTAGGTGTAATCATTTTTGCAACTGGAATAAGTTTATTTTTTAAAGCACTAATTGCATCGTCTTTTAATAATTTTGATTGATGTTTACCAACCATCACAGGATCAACAACAACACGTTCAATATTATAATAACTAATTAATTCTGTTACTTTTTCAATAATCTCTTTAGAAAATAACATGCCTGTTTTCATTCCATCAAACGCATTGACTTGATTAATCGCTGTTGAGAACTGAGCTTCTATCGCTTCAATTGTTTGTTTATGAACATTTTGATTTGTCTTTGGATGACGAGCAACAATTGCAGTTACAATTGTCATACCATAAACACCTAATTCTTGAAATGTCTTAAGGTCTGCTTGAATTCCCGCACTTCCCCCTGCCGCTGAACCGGCTACAGTCAATACTCTTAATGGTTTCATTAAAATCCTCACCTCAGTTAGTTAAATTATAAGATAAACAATAAATATTCCTACCATAAGTAATTGAATAATTACTTTAATAGCCATCCCACTTAAAAATCCAATTAAAGAACCGATACTTGAATAAAATGCTTCTTTAAACGATCTTTGTTCGGCTAATTCGACAAGCATAACAGTCAGAAAAGGGACAATAATAATTCCAACGGGTGGTAAAATAAATACACCAAACACCAAACCCACCATCGCTGCATATTCACCTTTTTTGCTGCCACCAAATCTATTTACAAAATAACGACTAGCTATGAAATCAGAAATAATTAAAATAGCTGTTAACACTGTCATCATTAACCAAAAAGTAAGCGTTAATTCTGATTGATTAATAAAAAAGTGATAAATAACAAAACCTAACCATAATGCTATTGAAGATGGAATAATTGGAAAAACTAATCCAATAAAACTTAGTGCAAATAGCACAATGACAATTAACCATAATAATGTTTCCATCTACTCTCTCCTTTTAAAAAAAGCTCGTTTGTCCTACTTACCTACTTAAATAAGCATACTATATTTTTTTCTTAATTAATAAAAAAAAGAACCCTAATTGGATTCTTCTTTTTCTTTTGATCGATAAGTATATTAGTGTAACATCAAATTGTTTTTTTACTTCTTTTTGTACGTGTTCAATCAAACCGATATATTCCGCCGAAGTGGCATTATCTTTATTTATTATAAATCCTGCATGCTTTAGAGATACTTGAGCACCACCAATTTGTTTACCTTGTAATCCACTGTCTTGAATTAATTTACCTGCAAAATAGCCTGGTGGTCGTTTAAAGACACTTCCACATGAAGGATACTCTAAAGGTTGTTTAGATTCTCGTTTAAAAGTTAAATCATCCATAACTTCTTTAATAGCTTGATGCTTTGCTTTTTTGAGTGAAAATGTTGCTTCAAGCACAATATACCCTTTTTTCGGAATATTACTTGTACGATAATCTAAATCTAAATCTTTCGCAAGCTTTCTTTTAATTTCTCCTTTTTTTGTCACAACTAGCGCTGATTCTAGTACGTCTTTAATTTCTCCTCCATAAGCTCCCGCATTCATAAATAAAGCACCACCTACAGATCCTGGTATGCCACAAGCAAATTCTAATCCACTCAAATCTTCATCCAGCGCTGCTCGTGATACATTTACAATTAAAGCACCACTTTGGGCAGTGAGTGATTCATTTGTAACCTCAATTTGATTCAACTTACCTAAATACATCACAATGCCGCGAATACCACCATCTTTTATAATTAAGTTGGATCCATTACCTAACAACATAAATGGCACTTGTTCTTTTTCGGCTAATTGAACAACATCTTGAACTTGGTCATACGACTCAGGCGTAATAAAATAATCTGCATGGCCACCTAGTCGAGTATATGTATGTTGTTTTAACGGTTTATTTTTAACAACATTTTCTTCAGTTAAAATACTTACTAATTGTTCATAAATCATCGATTATCATTCCTTTTACACACAGCACTTAACAATCAAAACTGCGGTGTGATTATATTAAATCTCGTTTGCTTTTTGAATTTTATTTAATTTACTAATTGGATGAAAACTTGGTTTCATTTGATCAAATGTTGTTATATATTTAAAGCCTGTTGATTTGATTAACTCAATAATTTCCGTAAAATTATAACCAACATGATGAGGAACATGTGCATCTGATCCAATTGTTACTATTTCGCCACCACATTCTTTATATAATTCCAAGATGTCTTTTGAAGGCATAGGACCACCTAAACCATAAGCATAACCTGATGCATTTAGTTCAATTCCTTTTCCATCTGGAATAATTACTTTAAAGATTTCACTTAAGATATCATGGAAATTTTCTTTTGAATCAAGTGCTTTATAACGTTTAACTAAATCAATATGACCTAAAATATTATATTGTTTAAAGTTTTTTACACAATAAAGTAATTCTTCGTAGTATAATTGATACGCATCCTCAGGTGTACGATTAGCAAAGAAGTCACCTGAATGAAGGTCTTTTTTATCTGCTGTATGAATTGAACAAATAACAAAATCAAAATCTTCTGCATTCATCAATGTCTCATATCGTTCTAATAGATAAGGTTGTACACCTAATTCTACACCTTTTTTAATCGTAATAATATCTTTATATTTTTCACGCATTCTATTTAATTCTTCTGTATAAGCAGGAATATCTAAATCGAATGATATTGTTGGATCTGGATATTCATAATCAATATGTTCTGTAAAACTAATTTCTGTTAAACCTTTATTTATTGACGATTGAATCATTTCTTCCATTGGCGTTTCTGAATCTGCAGAAAAATTACTATGCATATGATAATCAAACAACATATTATTCCTCCTAAATGTATTCATTGACTTTCTTTTTTATAAAGATTAAACTATATTTAACATTCACTTTATCCAAGTAAAGCGATGAAGTGATAATTGTATCGAAAGGAGATTTTTCTCAAATGTCATTATATCATAACACACAAACTAAACCGATTATAAATATTAACGCTGTTTACGAAAAACAACAACTTATTATTAAATTAAAAAAACGCTTTTCATCTTATGGTTATGATGAAATAAATACAAATTCTTTTGAACGCTATGACCTATATACACAATTAAATGGTACAGTTAATAAACAAGAAATGATTAAAACAATTGATAACAACGGTCAAGTGCTTGTTTTAAGACCAGATGTAACGATTCCAATAACTAAAGAAATCGCTTCAGTAAACACACATTTAAAAGATGACTTAAGATTCTTTTATGTTGCTGATATATTCCGACAAATTAATGAACAAGCTGAAGATGGTAAAAGTACTCAAGCAGGTGTTGAATATTTCGGTAATGATTCTTCTGAAGCAGATGCAGAAATCATCGCATTAGCTATTCATAGTTTTAACGATTTAAATATTAATAACTTTAAAATAGAACTTGGTCATGCAGGATTCTTCCAAGCTTTGGCTGATGAATTAAAATTAGATGAATTTAATACAAATGAATTAAAAAAACTTATTCAAGCCAAAAATGTCACAGGTATTTCACCATTTCTCGAAAATTTAAATGTAGATGAGGATTTAAGATTAATTGCTGAAGAAATCCCATTTTTATATGGTGAATCTAAAGATGTTATAAAACGGGCTAAAACATTACCATTATCTGATATAATGATAAGTAAATTAGATAATTTAACTGAAATCATGGATCATTTAACAGCATACGACGTTGAAAAGCACGTGGTGATTGATTTAGGTTTAATTAACTATATGGATTACTATTCAGATATGATTTTTCAAGGTTTTACTGAGAATGTATCACGTCCGGTATTAATGGGCGGAAGATATGATCAACTAGCAGATCATTTCTTAGCACGAATTCCCGCAAGTGGATTTGCATTTAATACAGAAATGCTTTTACAAAGCACACCAAAGAACAGTTTAAAACAGCACCATTGCGTTGATTCAATCATCTATTATCAACCATCAGAACAAAGTAAATCGTTTAAACTAGCTAATAACTTACGTAACAATAAATTAAGAATTCTAATGTATCCCATTACTCAAATAGATGAAATACATGAACCAACTAAAAGTATGATTACCTTAACAGACACCAAGCAAGTTATTACAATGGCGAATCAAGAACAATCGTTTAAAGATTATACAGAAATTATCAATTTGTTAACTGAATTAGAGGAGAGAATATAGTGACTCAAATTACTTTAGCTATGGCAAAAGGACGTACTGCAAAAGATTCATTATCACTACTCAATCAAGCTGGAATTACTTTTCCAGATTTTGATTCAAAAAGTCGTAAGCTGGTTTTTTATAGTGCTGATAAAAAAATTAAAATGATTAATGTTAAAGCAATTGATGTGACAACTTATGTTGAACAAGGTGCTGCTGATATTGGTATTGTAGGAAAAGACAATATTTTAGAAGCGGACGCTGATCTTTATGAGTTACTCGATTTAAAACTAGGAATTTGTAAATTCGTTGTAGCTAGTTTAAATGACCAACCAATTGAAAAAGGTGACACCTTAAAAGTTGCATCCAAATATACACGGGTAACTGAAGAATTCTTCAAAGAAAAAGAAGTCAATGTTGAAACAATAAAACTAAATGGTTCTGTAGAACTCGCCCCTTTAATCGATATGGCTGATGCAATTGTTGATATTGTAGAAACAGGAACGACCATTAAAGAAAATGGATTAACTATTCTAGATGAGATTACAGATATTAGTACACGACTTGTTGTAAATAAAGCAAGTTTTGCCACTAAAACTAAAGAGATTCAAGAATTTATTACTAAACTCAAAAACGTTGTGGAGTGAATTAAGTGAAAATAACTAATTATGATAATTATCTGGCTTCTTTAAAAAACTACTCGGAATCATTCGACCTTGAAACGGACAAATTGGTTTTAGATATTATTGATAATGTAAGAAAAAATGGCGATTCAGCAGTTTACGATTATGCTAAGCAATTTGATAAAGTAGATTTAGATTCACTTATTGTCAGTCAAGCTGAAATTGAGTTAGCTAATCAAACTGTTTCAGATAATTTTAAACAAGCGATGCAACAAGCTGCAAAAAACATTAATGAATTTCATGAAAAACAAGTTGAACAATCTTGGTACTATCATAAACCAGATGGTATTATGCTTGGCCAACAAGTAACTGCGCTCGACCGTGTCGGTGTTTATGTACCTGGAGGTAAAGCTGCGTATCCATCAACTGTGTTAATGAATGTGTTGCCTGCTAAAATTGCAGGAGTTGCTGAAATTTATATGACTACACCACCACAAGCTGATGGTTCCATCAATCCACACATTCTTTACGCTGCATCACTGGCCGGGGTGGATAGAATCTATAAAATTGGTGGCGCTCAAGCTGTTGCTGCATATGCTTACGGAACAGAATCTGTCATAAAAGTAGATAAAATTGTCGGTCCGGGAAATAAATTTGTCGCTCGAGCGAAAAAATGGGTATATGGCGATGTTGCTATTGACATGATTGCTGGACCAAGTGAAATCTGTGTTGTCGCAGATGAAACAGCTCCAGCTAAATATGTTGCTGCCGATTTGCTTTCACAAGCGGAACACGATGAAGCAGCCAGAGCAATTTGCATTACCACTCAACAATCTATTGCTGATGAGATAAATAAAGAAGTAACTTCACAACTAAAAGAACTTGATCGTGTTGATATTGCTCAAGCTTCGATTGATAATCATGGTGTCATTATTGTTGTTGAAACATTAGATAAGGCATTTGAATTAGTTAATGAAATTGCACCTGAACATTTACAATTAATGTTGAATAATGCAACAGAAGCTTTACCACAGATTAAGCACGCAGGAGCAATTTTTATCGGTAATCATTCTCCAGAGCCTTTGGGTGACTATTTAGCTGGACCAAACCACACTCTTCCAACAAGTGGAACTGCTAAATTTGCATCCCCCCTAGGCGTCTATGATTTTACTAAAAAGTCGAGTGTGATACGTTACTCTGAAGCGGCTCTAAATAATGCGTCAAATGATATTATTGAAATCGCGACAATGGAAGGATTAACAGGACATGCTAATTCAATAAAACTAAGACAAAAGAAAGGTGATTCTTAATGAGGCAACATAATGTTGAACGAAACACTGCTGAAACAAAAATCAAATTAGATTTTTCGATTGACGGAACAGGAGAGGTCAATATAAAAACTAAAATTGGTTTTTTAGATCATATGTTAACTCTTTTTTCAAAACATGGTTTATTTGATTTAACAGTTGATTGTGATGGAGATATTGAAGTCGACTATCATCACTCAACAGAAGATATTGGTATTGCTCTTGGACAAACTTTTAAAGAAGCAATTGGAAATAAAGAAGGTATTACACGCTATGCTTCTTTTACTGTTCCAATGGATGAAACAAAAGCGACTGTTGATATTGATATAAGTGGACGACCATTTTTAGTTTATAACGTTGAAGGATTAAAAGACAAAGTAGGCTCATTCGATACTGAATTAGTTGAAGAATTTTTCCATGGTTTTACTAATCATGCTGGAGTAACACTCCATATCAATGTCCCTTATGGAAAAAATACCCACCATATGATTGAAGCTATCTTCAAAGCTTTTGGTAGAGCATTAGATGCAGCAAGCATGAAAAATCCACGAGTAAAAGGAGTTCCGTCGACTAAGGGACTACTATAAAAGGAGCGAATAAAATGATTATTTTTCCAGCAATAGATGTGTTAGATGGTAAGTGTGTTAGACTCATTCAAGGTGATTACAATCAAGAAGTTGTTTATAGCGATTCACCTGTTGAGATGGCAAAAGAATGGGAAGCTAAAGGTGCAGACTTCATTCATATCGTTGATTTAAATGGAGCTAAATCAGGTGAGTCAGTTAATAAAACAGTCATCGAACAGATGGCTAAAGCTGTAAGCATCCCTGTTCAAGTCGGTGGCGGAATTCGTTCTATTGAAACAATTGACAGTTATATTAAACAAGGTGTTGATCGCGTTATTATTGGTACTGCCGCGATTAATGATAAATCCTTCTTGAAAGAAGCTGCGTCAAAATTTGCAGACCATTTAGTTGTTTCTGTTGATGCAAGAAATGGTTATGTTGCAACAGAAGGATGGACAGACACAAGCGATGTTAAAGCAATTGATTTAGTTGTTGAGCTTGAAATGCTTGGCGTTAAAACAATTGTGTATACTGATATTGCCAAAGACGGTATGCTTCAAGGTCCTAACTTAGATGAACAAGCCGCTATTAATCACGCGACATCAATTAACGTTATTGCTTCTGGTGGTATCACAACATTTGAAGATGTTAAGAATTTAGATGAGTTAAAAATGTACGGTGCCATTATTGGTAAGGCACTTTATGATGGAAAGTTAGATTTTAAAGCATTAATGGATGAAAGAAATGGTTCAAATGAATAAACAAATTATTCCTTGTCTCGATATCCGAGACGGCCGCGTTGTTAAAGGGAAAAAATTTAAAGATATTCAAGATGTCGCTGATCCTATCGCACTCGCAAAAAACTATGAGAAACAAGGAGCCGATGTTTTATTTGTTTTAGATATTACGGGAAACGATAGAGAAACATTTTTAAATATTATTAAGTCTATCACCTCAGAGCTCTCTATTCCGGTAATTGTTGGTGGTGGAATTCGTACATTAGAAGATGTTGCTGAAGTGTTAGATGCAGGTGCTTATAAAGCATCCATTACAAGCGCTGCGATCACAGATCCTAATTTATTAAAATTAGCTGCCGAAAAATATGGTTCAGAAAAAATTGTTCTATCAATCGATGCAGGACGTGTTGATGAAAACACTTGGCACGCTTTTACTCAAGGTGGTATAAACGATACCGGCCTTGATGTTATCGAATGGGCTAAAAAAGGAGAATCACTTGGGGTTGGTGAGATTTTACTTAATTCGATTGACACTGATGGTGTTAAAGACGGATATCAAATAAAATTAAATCAAGCAGTGAGTAATGCCGTTTCGATTCCAGTTATTGCAAGTGGTGGAGCAGGTAAATTAGAAGATTTCCATACTCTTTTTGCAGAAACAAATGTAACAAGCGCTCTTGCAGCTTCAGTCTTTCATTACAATGAAATAAATATTAAGGATTTAAAACAATCACTTTCTAAGCAAGATATTCCAGTTAGGAGTTTTAATATGTTAGAAAAAATTAAATTTGATGAACAAGGACTTGTCCCTGCTATTGTTCAAGATGCGAAGACAAATAAAGTTTTAATGCTCGCTTATATGAATAAAGAAGCTTATGAAAAAACAATTGAAACAAAAGAAACGTGGTTTTATAGTCGATCGCGCCAGGAGCTTTGGCATAAAGGTGCAACTTCTGGAAATAAACAAACTGTTGTTAATATGACGCTTGATTGTGATGGTGATACACTTTTAATTAGCGTTCTCCCTCATGGTCCAGCTTGCCATACTGGTGAAGAATCATGCTTCTTTACACCTATTATTGAACATAAAAAAGACTCTCATGATGTGATCCACCGTATTATTGACACAATTGAACATCGCCGTAAATTCCCGGAAGAAGGCGCTTATACAACTTACTTATTTAATGAAGGTATTGATAAAGTTCTTAAAAAAGTAGGCGAAGAAGCCAGTGAAGTTATTATTGGAGCTAAAAACAATGACCGCGATGAAATTAAATGGGAAGTTGCCGATTTAGTTTATCACACACTCGTTTTATTGAATATGACTAATGTTTCAATAGATGATATTAAAGATGTTTTATACGAAAGACACATTGAAAAAAAGGGCGATCGTAATGAATAAATTTTGGACGAAGGCTGTAAAAGAAGCTAAACCATATATTCCTGGTGAACAAATCAATCAGCCTAATTTATTAAAATTAAATACAAATGAAAATCCATACCCACCTTCACCCAAAGCAATTAAAGCTATTAGCGAAGAAACGGGAGATTCTTTACGACTTTATCCGACACCGACAATGGATTCTTTGCGTAAAGCAATTGCCAATAACTTTGATTTAAAACATGAAAATGTCTTTGTTGGTAATGGTTCAGATGAAGTTTTAGCCTTTTCATTTATGGCTTTTTTTGAACGTGGTAGTACAATTAAATATCCAAGTATTACTTATAGCTTTTATCCAGTCTATGCTAACCTCTTTAACGTTTCAGTTGATGAAGTGCCTTTAAATAAAGATTTTACAATTAGCCCGGAAAAATTCTTTAATGCACCTGGTGGCATTATTTTTCCAAATCCGAATGCTCCAACAAGTCTTTATTTAAAACTTGAAGCGATTGAACTTATTTTAAAAAATAATCCTCATAACATCGTTATTGTTGATGAAGCTTATGTTGATTTTGCAGAGACGAGTGCAGCAAGTTTAATTAATCAGTATGATAATCTATTAGTTATTCAGACGCTTTCTAAATCCAGAGCGCTTGCTGGCTTACGTGTAGGATTTGCTTTAGGACACCCTGATTTAATCGAAGCACTTATTCGGATGAAAGATTCATTTAATTCATACCCTGTTGATCGTTTAGCACTTGCAGGAGCTGAAGCAGCCATTTGTGACAGTCAATATTTTAAAGAGACTACTCAAAAAATCATTAACACACGTGAATGGACAGTTAAAGAAATGACTGAACTTGGTTTTGAAGTATTACCTAGTCAAGCTAACTTTATTTTTACAAAACATTCTAAGCATCGCGGTGAAAAATTATATCAACAATTAAAAGATGCAAATATTTTAGTGCGTCATTTTAATACCGAACCGATTAGCGATTATCTACGTATCACTATTGGCACGGACGCTGATATGAAACGTCTGGTTACATATTTAAAAAGTATTATTTAATAAAAATGGCTTACTCTAATTAATTAGAGTAAGCCATTTTATTAGATTTTAACATTAACCTCTGATTTTTCTTTAATTTTTTCTTTAAATAATTCTTCATTTTGTTTTTGCTTAATCATTTGAACTTCGATGTTTTCTTTTACTTCATCAAATTCAGGTACTTTTTCACTCTCTTTTTTCACACGATCATACTCAGCTTTAACTTCTTCATCTGTCACATCAACTTTTATTTTTTCGTTAATATAACGATTATTTGTTAAATCGTTTCTTATTTGATTTTTTAAATCTTCTTCTGTCCAATTAAATTGTTCTAATAATGAATCAATCATATCCCCTTGTTGTTCTTTTAAAATGTCTAACTCTTTTTCTATTTCTTCTTCAGGGACATCAATTCCTAATTCTTTAGTTTCTTGGTTAATTAATTCTTGACCAACTAGACCATCAATTGTAATCTCTTTTACTTTATCTGTGTCAATTTCTTCATTTGGATCTGTATTAAAGTTTTCTAATTCTTTCCTTTCACGATAAGCTGGATTGTAATCTCGACCTAAAATTTCAACTCCGTTTACAGTTGCAATCACTTCTTTTTCGTCAATTAATTCTTCATCCGTTATCTCAACTTGTTGCATTTCCTGATTCTCTTTTTCTGCTTCTTTATCACCACAAGCAGAAATGATTAGTATTAAGCTTATTCCTAATAATATAGTTAGCAAGCGTTTGTTTAAAATAATAATCTCTCCTTTACTCTTCTCTCTTATTCAAACATAAGTAATACTCGTTTATCAAGTTTTTAAGTTAGGTAAATTTGTGTAATTCGAAAAAATAAAAAGCTGTGATGCTAATTCATCACAGCTTTTTTATTTAACTATTCATCTCTGAAAATCCGCTCAATTTCACTATTCATATATCTATCTGATTCATCTTTTCCAAATTTATTGATTGACGTTGTATAGAAGATAAACCCTAAAACAATCCAGACTAAAATAATTACCCACTCTGGCGTACTAAGTGCAGATGGCATTCCTGGCATATATAAAATCATCACACCAATCGACATAATTAATGCAATAATTCCTATCGTACTACCACCTTTAAGATAAAAAGGTCTTGCCATATTCGGGTCTGTTTTTCTTAAAATTAAGAATGAGGCCGCAACCATTAACCATGCTACAACTAATGATAAGCCACCCGCATCTACAAGCCATACAAGTGCTGGACGACCAAATAAAGGTGCTAGTGTTGTTAATCCTGCAATAAGTAAGATAGCTTTATAAGGTGTATTATACTTAGGGTGTAATTCTCCCAATGCTTTTGGTAACATTCCTGCTCTTGCTAAAGCATAAATAGCACGACTTCCACCTACATAAAAACCAATCCAACTCGTTAAAATTCCACCTACTCCACCTAATACTAAAATGTTACCCATCATTTTGCTATCACCAAATGCTTTAGCCATCGCGTCTGCTGTAACTAAATT
>CAJDVH010000009.1_pt1 | contig 20828 bp, 21 predicted proteins | sample 7391261 | NCBI WGS metagenome assembly CAJDVH01 (sample SAMEA7055694, study PRJEB34461) | soil metagenome | biome: terrestrial ecosystem; feature: Peninsula; material: soil | place: Antarctica | collected 2016 | reverse complement strand
GAAAATATGGCCTCGGGGATTACCACTAGAATTAATCAATACAAAGACTATTAATGATAAAAAAATGATCAGGCAGAAAGCTGAGATAGGAATATGGCAAGGGCTTGCAGATAATGATCCTGATGTTGATGCAATTTATAGATTAACTTCTGATATTCACTGTACTTTCAAAAAACGAGCGCCTGTTGTATTGGATAAGGGTATAATATGCCCATTCAATACTCAAAATACCCAAATAAGAAAAGAATTATTTCCATTACTTTATTTGCCTTCAACTGTTACTTTTCGTTATACTGATATATTACGAGGATTTGTAGCACAACCGATTATGTGGTTGTACGGTTTTCAGTTAGGGTTCTCTGAAGCAACTGTTTTTCAGGAAAGAAATCCGCATGATTACTTAAAAGATTTTATTTCAGAAATACCTATGTATCAAACGACACGAGAAGTTGTTCAAATAGTTTCCAATATTGTAAGTGCTGAATTTAGTATTGGGGAAAATTTAAGAAGAGCATATGATGCACTTTGTAATAAAGGTATTGTGGATAAATCAGAAATGGATTTATTAAATAATTGGTTGGATGATTTAGCATCTATCAGTTAGATTTTGAGAATAGCACTTGAAATTATTGCTTCATTATTTAGCTTCTATATTTAGTGTAGGTTATATGATACCCTCTGCCATATTACCGATATACTCACAAACTGCAAAATTTTAGTAGTTAAATATATTAATTGGAGAAGACCAAAATTGTCTTCAATAGCTTTTTTAATAGTAAATGGCCTAATAACTTATGATGAGCTGTATTATTATAAAAGCAACATTAGTTCTTAAAAAGTGAAAACTAATATCCCAACCATAAAATCTTTTTTAGGAGCATTACGCACCAACCAGAAGGGAATAAAGGTTAAAAGGAAGCTTATTGTTATTGAAAGTGATGATTGGGGTGCTATCAGAACACCTTCCAGGGCTGCTGCGGATGCTTTTGAACGCCAAGGGCTTGAAATTTCTGGCAGTATTTATCGTGTAGATTCGCTTGCCTCTGAAAATGACTTAAACAGTTTATTTGATCTGTTGGCAAACCATAAAGGTGCGGATGGGAATCCTGCAGTTATAACTGCTAACGCCATTATGGCCAACCCTGATTTTGATAAAATCAAAGCATCTGGTTTTAAGGAGTACCACTATGAAACCTTCACTGAAACTTTTAAACGTTATCCTCAACATGCCGATAATCTGGATTTATGGAAAAAAGGAATGGCCGAAAAACTATTTCATCCACAATTTCATGGGCGCGAGCATCTGAACATCAAACGATGGATGAATGTGTTACAATCAGGAAATGAAGCTGCCCGCTTTTGTTTCGACTGGCGGGCAACCTATTCAGGTAAAGAAGATTATAGTTTTATGGAAGCGTTTGACTGGGATCAACCTGAAGATGTTCAGGTTCAAATTCCAATCATTGAAGATGGATTGCGCATATTTGAAGAAACCTTTGGTTTTCGCTCCGTCTCTTTTATTGCACCCTGTTACAATTGGGATAGTAAGCTGGAGATTGACCTGGCAAATCTGGGAATTGACTGGCTTCAGGGAGTGCGTAATCAATATTCTCCCACCGGGACATTTGGTCGGTACATACCCATCAGGCATTATTTTGGTAAAAGAAATGAGTTTGGCATGAAGTACAACATACGAAATTGTATTTTTGAACCGGCAATGAATCCTAACCGCGATTGGGTCAATACCTGCATGGCTCAGATTAAGGCTGCTTTTATCATGGACAAGCCGGCTGTGATTACTTCACACCGGATAAACTATATCGGTTTCATTGAGCGCGAAAATCAATATCGGGGGCTGAAAAGTCTGGATCTATTGCTTAAACAAATAACAAGAAAATGGCCTGATGTTATTTTTACCACCACAGATCAATTAAATAAATATCTACATGATTAATATAGGTTTCACAGGTGATTTTTGTCCATGGGATAGGTTTGAGAAAGTATATTTAGATGGTAACTGGAAGGAGGCCCTTGCCGATATTAAGCCGTATTTCGATGGAAATAATCTAAATGTTATTGATTTGGAATGTCCTTTAACAAACAGCCAATCCAAAATTGAAAAAACAGGTCCTTATTTAAAAGCTTTGCCCGAAACGGCTGAAATTTTGGATTACATAAATTGCAAACTGGTGGTCACGGCCAATAATCACTTTAAGGATTATGGATGGGAGGGAATGCAGCAAACCTACGGTGCACTGAAAAAGCAGGGTATTGCCTATTTGGGAAGTGGCGCCAATCTGGAGGAAGCATCCCGGATTTTCATAGGATATTACGACGGTATTAGAGTTGCCTTTATAAATGCTGCTGACAAGGAATGGAGTACTACTGAAGGCAGTAGCCCCGGATGTAACCCCTTAGATCCAATTTTGATATACAATAAAATTCAGGAAGCGAAACAACAGGCAGATTTTACGGTTGTTATTGCACATGGCGGGCATGAACATTATAATTTGCCGAGCCCGCGAATAAAGAAATTGTACCGGTTTTTTATTGATGCCGGAGCTGCTGCCGTGATTGGGCACCATACACACATCATTTCAGCTTATGAGGTATACAAAAATTCACCTATTTTTTACAGCCTGGGGAACTTCTGTTTTGACTGGCCTGGCAAACGAGACCATCACTGGAATTATGGCATGCTGGTAAAATTGAAATTAGAAAAGAACAAAACCGTTGGTTTTGAAACACATTATGTGGAACAGAATAATCATGAACCGATAATAAAATATGTATCTCAGGAGAAAGAAATAGAATTGAAAACAGCGCAAATGCACCTCAATGAGATTGTTCAGGATGACCAGCTTTTAGAAGAGAATTTTGAAAACTATACCCAATCACTTCAAGCTATTATGAATACCTGGATACAACCTTACAAAGGTAAACTGTTACCTTCATTGCATAAAAAAGGTCTGTTGCCTGAACTGATGGGTAAAAAAAAGAAAAAGCTTTTGACTGTTTTAATTCAATGTGATACCCATCGGGATGTATTACTTCATGCTATCGATAAACGTAAACAATAAAAATTATGTGCGGTTTAACCGGATACTGGCTGTTTAAAAACCAATCTGAAACAAACAATGGAACCATTGGTGAAATGTTGCGATTGCAAAAACACCGGGGTCCGGATGATTCCGGTATTGTCGGAATTAACACAGAAAAAAACAGCTTTCAAGAGCTAAAAGCAGATGGATCGGAAAATTTTACTATTCAGCCTGATTTGATTTTTGGTTTCAACCGATTGAGTATTCTTGATCTTAGTCCTAATGGACACCAGCCGATGGTGAGCAAGGATGAGACTGTGTTGCTCATGATGAATGGAGAAGTGTATAATGCATTTGATTTTAAGAAAGACCTGCAAGATAAAGGCTATCAATTTAAAAGTGAAACTGATACGGAGATAGTTCTTTGTCTTTACCAGGTTTATGGTTTGCAAGGGATGCTGGATCGGTTGAATGGAATGTTTGCCATAGTTATTTACGATACTAAAATAAAAAAGCTATTGCTCATACGGGACAGATTCGGTATTAAACCGCTTTATGTGGTGAATGAAGACGGAAGGATGTCCTTTTCCTCAGAAATGAAATGTTTTAAGGCATTGCCAGGCTTTCGATTTCAGTTGGATGAGAGCAAATTGTCCGAATTTTTATTGTTTCGTAACCTCATTAATCAAACGCTATTTAAAAATATCATCAATATTGAACCTGGTCACTTTATGGAAGTTTCAGAACAGGGAGAATCATCTCTTCATAGATATTTTGATTTAAGGAGTGAGGTTGCAATTGAAAACAGAATAAATGATGCAAAATCGGCTGAAAACGAACTGAAGACAAAACTGCAGCAGTCGGTTAAGCGCCAAATGATCAGTGATGTAAAATTGGGATGTCAGTTATCTGGTGGTGTAGATTCCTCCTTAGTAACGGCTTATGCCAATCAGTATGTAAATAAAGGCGCTTTGGAAACCATTTCAATCATTTTTGATAATCCAAAATTTTCTGAAAAAAAATACATTGACCAGGTCGCAGAGAAGCTCAAATTGCAGTCGCACCAATTTACCCTAAGTGCTGCTGATTATTTTAGTATGCTGGAAGAGGCAACATGGCATTTTGAACAGCCCCTCAATCATCCCAATACCATTGGCATCAAACTGCTTAGCAGGGAAGCTAAAAAACAGGTTACTGTTTTATTGAGTGGTGAGGGTGCAGATGAAGCCTTGGCAGGGTACAACCGGTTTTTGCCGAATGGTAGCAAACTTTCGTTCCGTAATTTTTTGAGTGGTTTGAAAAAGAACCGTTCAAAAGCAATTTCCTTTTTAACTTATTGGTTCAATGCCGATTATCGATATCTGATGCAAACTGCTTTTGGAAGCTTAACAGCAGCATCTTCATTATATTCCTCTTTTTCAATGCGTAAAGCGTTGCTGCAACGTAAACAAATATGGAATACAATTAACGGGGATTTGCGCCCCAAAAGACGCAAGTATGAATTATTGACTTACCTGCCCGATTTGCTGATGCGCCAGGATAAAATGTCTATGGCACATTCCATCGAAAATAGGGTACCATTTCTGGATAATGAAATGATTTCCACATCGCTGGCAATAAACGACGATTTGTTAATTGGTAAAAGAAACGGCAGAAGTGAAGGAAAAATTCTTCTTAAAGAACTTTGCGCAGATGAATTTGGCCAAAGTTTCGCTTACCGGGATAAAATGGGTTTTGGGATTCCACTTGCGGAATTTTTCAGCTCGGATAGTTTCAAAGAAAAATGGAGCAATTCCCTGCTGCCGGGTATTCAAAAACGAAAAATATTTAATTCAAAGCCACTACAAAGTTGGGTATCAAATAATGGCAAACTTTCACCGGATCAATTGGATGCCTTGTGGTTGATGACCGGATTTGAGTTATGGGCTCAACAATATCTTGATTAAAATACTATTATGATCGCTATTCACAAAAGTCACTCTGAATTTAACCCATATTGGGTGAAATATTGTGAGGATGAAAAGATACCTTACAAATTGGTTGATTGTTATTCAAATGATATTCTTCAACAGTTAAAGGATTGCGATGCCCTGATGTGGCACCATACCCAAACCAATCCCAGAGATTTAGTAGCTGCCAAACCCATCCTTTTTTCACTGGAGCAAGCAGGAGTAAAGGTATTTCCAGACTTTAACACCAGCTGGCATTTCGATGATAAGTTAGGCCAAAAATATCTTCTGGAAGCTCTTGGCACACCACTGGTACCCACCTATATATTTTATGAGAAAAAATTAGCACTGGACTGGGCTGCAAAAACAAATTTCCCCAAAGTTTTTAAACTAAGAGGTGGAGCAGGTTCATCCAATGTAAGATTGGCAAGAACAAAGGAGGATGCCAAAAGACTCATTCGAAAAGCATTTGGCAAAGGATTTAGCAATTATGATGCATTAGGAAGTCTTAAAGAACGCTGGCGGAAATGGCGACTGGGAAAAACATCATTTACTGATTTAATAAAAGGCATCATCCGCTTTGTATATCCACCACCATTTGTGAAAGCGCTGGGAAGAGAAGTCGGTTACGTCTATTTCCAGGAGTTTATTCCTGACAACAACTACGATATAAGAGTAATCGTAATCGGAGACAAGGCTTTTGCTATTAAACGCATGGTACGTAAAAATGATTTCAGGGCATCAGGTAGCGGAGATATGCGATATAATCAGCAGGAATTCAGCGAGAGCGATATAAAATTGGCATTTCAAATTCACAATACATTGAAAACCCAATGCACCGCTATGGATTTTGTATATCAGGATAACAAACCATTGCTTGTAGAAATTAGTTATGGATTTGCTCCCAAAGCTTATGTTTTATGTCCGGGGTATTGGGATAGCAGTCTGAAATGGCATGAGGGCGAATTTAATCAATATGGCTGGATGGTGGAGGAGGTAATGAAAAAGTCATGAGCGAAATGAAAAAGATTTGTTTGGTTATCCCTTCGCTCAATGCCGGTGGTATGGAGCGGGTGATGAGCGAATTGGCAGGGTATTTTAGTGCAATTCCTGAGCTGGAAGTGCATTTGGTAATGTATGGAATTAAACCTGAATTATTTTATGAGACACCTTCAAACCTGATTATTCATAAACCATCCTTTGTTTTTAATAATAAACTCAGGTTATGGTTTACATTAAGAACTTTTCTTTTTCTACGAATGGAGATAAAGAAAATAAACCCTTACTCAATTCTAAGTTTTGGTGAATACTGGAATAGTTTAGTGCTAATTGCACTATGGAGTTTAAAATACCCGATTTATGTTTCAGATCGCTGTCAGCCAGATAAAAGTTTGGGTAAACTCCATGATTTTTTACGAAGAAAGCTGTATCTAAAGGCGAAAGGAGTAATAGTTCAAACTGAAAAAGCCAAAGATATCTATCAACAGATTATGCCAAAAGCAAGATTATATGTGATTGGTAATCCTATTCGGGAGATTAATTCGAAGAATACAATAAATAAGGAAAATATTGTTTTGTCAGTTGGCCGCCTTATAAAAAGTAAGCACCATGATAATTTGATTCGAATATTTAGTAAGACAAATCTTCCGGGGTGGAAACTTATTATTGTGGGCGGAAATGCGTTAAAACAGGACAACCTGGAAAGGCTGAAAAACCTTACCAGGGAATTGGGAATTGAAAACGAAGTTGAGCTTACCGGTACGCGTAACGACATTGACCAATTCTATCTTAAAAGTAAGATATTCGCATTTACCTCAAGTTCCGAAGGTTTTCCCAATGTAATTGGCGAGGCACTTACTTGTGGACTCCCTGTAGTGTCTTATGATTGTATTGCCGGACCCTCTGAGATGATAACAGATGGAGAAAACGGCTTTCTTATCCCAGTATTTAATGATGAACTATTCAGGCATAAACTGCAATCGCTAGTTGATAATGAAGAATTAAGAGACAAAATGGGAAAAAATGCCATGGAAAGTATGAAGAAATTCTCAGTGGAAGGAATAGGAAAAGAATACCTCAATTTGATTCTTTCATGAAAATCTTTTCCTCTGTGTAATCATTAATTCTGGTAGTACCAGCCAAAAATGGAAGGTATTTAAATAATTTCACTTGAATATTTTAAAATTTATTAAGATTTTAAAAGACATGTGAAGATTTTAAAATGTTTGTCATGAAAGTATTACACATTATTTCTACTTTAAGTAAAATTAACATCGGTGTTTGGAATGCAGCTATTTTTGCTCATGATTTCATGTACTCAACTTACGGTGTTGAATCAGAGCTCTGGGTGTGCTCTACAGATAATCCGATTGAAACACCATTGCCGATACCCCATTTTTTTTACAATAAGCAACAGTTAACCAAAGGTGGTTTTCTAAAGTGGTTAGAATCTTATCCGACTGGAGATACAGTTATAATATCGCATGGAGCTTGGCTTAAGCCTGCAAGATTAGGTTTTTGGGCTGCACAAATGGGATATAAATGGATTTATACTCCTCATGGTATGTTTGAGAATTACACAATCATAGACGATGAAAAAGTTATTAAACACGGACTAAGAAAGGGATTGAATAAAAAATCGTTATATTATAGTTTAGTTGAAAAAAAATATATTCAAACAGCTACAGCAATTAGAGCAGTATCTAAAATTGAACAACACAACCTTGAAATGCTGCTGGGTAGGAAAATAGAGCTTATTTACAATGGAATATCATCCATCTTAAAAGAAAAAATAAATAAAGACCAGACCATTTTAAAAGTACTTTTCTTATCCCGCCTTCATTATAAAAAGGGAATAATAAATTTAGTAAAGGCCTGGCAGGAAATTATGGGCCAAAATAGAAAGTTTAAATTGATTATAGCCGGACCTGATGAAGGGGAATTAATTAAAATAAAGCCTTTTTTTACAGATAATATTGAATATGTTGGGGCAGTTTATGGTGAAAATAAAACGAAGTTATTAGAGGAAGCTCATTATTTCATATTACCCTCCTATAGTGAGGGCTTTCCGACTAGTGTTGTCGAAGCGATGGGTTTCGGTGCTATACCGATAGTTACAGAAGGTTGCAATTTTCCTGAAATCTTTGAATTTAATCTCGGTTATAAGATTAAACCCGAGAAAGAATCCATTAAAAAGGTGCTGGAAACAATTGCCAATGTGGAATACGATTCCGAATTATCAAAATCCAATATTGAATATGTTGAAGAGAATTTAACTGAAAAGAAAGTAGCTGCAGATTATTACCAGCTATATAATACAGTTTTAAATAAAAAAGTAAATGGCAATTAGCAAATACTATTCAGTAAAAGAAATATTTCTGAGACTAACCTGGTCAGTTGTATATCTATTTTTATTTAGGTATAGCCCCCGGTTACTATATGGTTGGAGGAACCTGATTCTCAGAATTTTCGGATCTCAAATAGGTAAGAAAGTTAAGATCTATCCTTCAGTAAAAATTAGTTTACCGTGGTTATTTGACATTGGTGCAGGTTCGGTTCTTGCATGGGATGTTAGAGTATATAATTTGGGGAAAGTAACGATAGGTAAAAAGACAATTATCTCACAAAATGCGCATCTTTGCGGAGGGACTCACGATTTTAGAAATCCCGGATTTAAACTTTTACGTACGGGTTTAACCATTGGAAATAATGTTTGGATTGCAGCAGATGCTTTTATTGGCCCTTCTGTTCATGTTGGAGACGATGCCGTTGTAGCTGCCCGTGCTGTAGTTGTAAAAAATGTTCCTCAAGGAACAATTGTTGGTGGCAATCCTGCAAAAAATATTGGTCAACATAGACTTGAAATTACATAGCATCAAAATTGTTTATAATATTTCTAGTATAATTGGTTAAATGTTCGCAAAAATCTTCTATTTCTACTTGATAGTATTCTCGTTAAAGTAAGTTTTAAACCTTTTGGATTATCTCATAATATTCAAATTATCTTCACACTTATTAAGCCTAAACTGTCATTTGGCGAATATTTTGGCACTCAATGAAATCTGATGGAATTATAATTATAAAGGTTTAAGCCTACACTTTTAAAAATGTGAAATGAAAGTAATACATATTATATTCTCTTTAGGTAAAATTAACTTTGGCGTGTGGAATGCAGCAATTTTTGCTCACGAATTCATGCATTCAACCTATCGTATTGAATCAGAACTGTGGATATGCTCTCCTGGAAATCCTACGGATGCCCATGTGCCGATACCGCATTTTTTTTATAAAAAGCAACAATTAAATAAAAAAGGATTTCTTAAATGGCTAGAATCTTATCCGGCAAAGGATACAGTTATAGTATCTCATGGAGCATGGCTTAAACCAGCCAAGTTGGGTTTCTGGGCTGCGCAAAAAGGTTATAAGTGGATATATACGCCTCAGGGCATGCTTGAAAACTACACAACCATAGAAAATGGAAAAAAGGTTAAACACATATTTAATAAGGGTTTGAATAAAAAGTGGTTGTATTATTGCTTTTTTGAAAAACGATATATACGAAAAGCTTCAGCAGTAAGAGCCGTATCGGAGACAGAGCAAGGTAATTTGAATTTGCTATTTAAAAGGAAAATAGAACTTATCTACAATGGAACTCCAACTAATCAAGAAGGTAAAATAGAGAAAAGTAAAGATCTTATAAAAGTTCTTTTCTTATCCAGACTTCATAGTAAAAAGGGTATAATATATTTGATACAGGCCTGGCATGAGGTTATGAGTCAAAATAATAAGTTTAGATTAATTATTGCTGGACCGGATGAAGGAGAACTGGAAAAAATTAAGCCATATTTTACTAATAATGTTGAATATGTTGGCTCTGTATATGGAGATGACAAAATTATACTGCTAAGAGAGGCCAATTACTATATACTACCCTCATTCAGCGAAGGATTCCCAACAAGCTTAGTCGAAGCTATGGGTTATGGTGCAATACCCATAGCTTCAGAAGGATGCAATTTTCCTGCAATTTTTGAACTTAATCTTGGCTACAAAGTTGAACCGGAAAAAGAATCAATTGTAAATGTGTTGAATAAAATTACCAATATAGAATATGATTTCGGGTTGTCGAAATCCAATATGGAATATATTGAAAAGAATCTGACCGAAAAGAGAATAGCTGCAGACTATTACCAACTCTATAGTTCAGTTTTGAATAATAAGTAGTTTATGGCAAATGACTAATTTTATTTAATAAAGAAATATTTACCAGCTTTTTTGACGAAATGATCGTAAAGTGTACACAGGAAAAATAAAATCAACAATACAAGTTAATCTCAACAATATCCCTGGCTGGCGAACACGTCGGAAAATAGTTTTAATAGAAAGCGATGATTGGGGTAGCATCCGCATGAAGTCGAAGGAATCTTTTAATGCTTTATTACAAGCTGGCATACCAGTGGATAAGGGCCATTATGATCTGTATGACAGCTTAGAGAGCAACAGCGATCTGGGGTTGTTGATGCATACTTTGAATAAATTTAAAGACGCTATTGGGCGTTCTCCCGTATTTACATGTGCGAACATAGTGGGTAATCCTGATTTTGAGAAAATATCAGCAAATGGATTTTCTAAATATGAATTTGAAGCTGTGACAGAAACTTTTAAACGATACCCAGAGCACGACAATGTATACGATTTATGGAAGGAGGGGATCAAAAAGCATTTACTATTTCCTACTTTTCATGGGCGCGAACACTTGAATGTTCAACGTTGGATGCGCGCTTTACAAGCCGGTAACAAATCAATACATCTTGCTTTTGAGCAGCAGGTAACCGGAATTCCAGGTATCGGAATTGATGGTGAACAGGTACCTGATTTACAACCTGCCTTTGATATCGATACAATTGAAAACTTGACTTATCTAAAAGAAGTGCTGCAAACCGGATTGGATTTATTTGAAAAATTGTACGGTTATCGCTCCCGTTATTTTGTGGTTCCCAATGGTCCATTTAATAACGGCTTAGAAGAGGATTTGCATAATTTAGGAGTGGAATATATTTTCTCACCCAAAAGACAAATTGAACCATTAGGACGAAATAGATATAAGACACACATTCGTTTTCCGGGCCAAAAAAATAAATGGGGCCAGCGGTACCTTTCGCGTAATTGTTTCTTTGAACCCAGTAGTTCGGGTTATGAACATCCTGCGAATACCGATTGGGTCAATAACTGCCTGCATGAAATGGAAATAGCTTTCCGCTGGCATAAGCCTGCAGTTATCAGCTCACATAGGGTGAACTATATTGGTTTTTTGCATTCAGAGAATCGCGAACAAACACTTAAAAAGCTAGATGAATTGCTCGCTGCTATGCTAAAACGATGGCCGGAGATAGAATTTATGACTTCAGTGGAGTTGGGGGATTTAATTAAAGGAGTGTAGAATTGAAGAAAATAACTATTTTAAACCAGGATTCCGGCTATCTGATGATTGATCTCGCCAATGCTTTTGATGACGCAGGGTATGAAGTTACTTTAATAACTGGCCGGTTAATGCAGCGAAATATTCCATTGAAAAAAACTATTCGGATATTTAGGGTTGTTGAATACCGTAAAAATGGATATATTTCTCGTTTTGTTACATGGATTTCAGCATTTTTTCAAATGATTTATCTTGTTTGGTTTAAGACAGGAGGATCACATTTATTGATTGTTACCAATCCTCCCATTTCGCCATTTATCCCCTTTTTTGTTAGGAACAGCTACTCTCTTTTATTCTATGATGTTTATATTGAAACTTTTGGGAAATACTTACCATTTAAGAATAAATCAATATTATCTAAAATATGGGTCTCATTGCATAAAAGGAGTCTTAAGAAAGCGTATTCCATATTTACCTTAACAGAGGGCATGAAAGCCAATCTTGAAAATTTCGTCTCTAATAAAACAATTTTCGTTGTACCAATTTGGACTGATATTGTCTTTCTTAAACCAATCCCAAAAGAAGAGAATTCATTCATTAGTCAAAACAATTTAGAGAATAAGTTCATTGTTATGTATTCGGGTAATTTGGGGTTAAATAATGGATTGGCTATTCTACTTGAAGCAGCAAAAAAGATAAAAAATCCTAATATTCACATTTTAATTATAGGCGAAGGAATCGGAAAACATGCCCTTCAGAAAAAGGCAAAGGAGTTGCTTCTGCAGAATGTGAGTTTTTTAAATTGGCAGCCTGCTGCAACATTACCCTATTCATTAGCAGCCGCAGATATTGCGGTAGTAACTTTACCATTGCTTTCCGGTAATAATTCCATTCCCAGTAAATTTTTCAACTACTTAGCAGTAGGATCTCCAATTCTTGGTATATCACCTGAAAAATCAGATCTGGCTGATCTAATTAGTACTTATGATGTGGGCCAGAATTTTTATAAACCTACTGTGGAAAAGTTGATTAATTTTATTGAATTTATGGGGAATGAGAATAATCAAAAGCACTTTAGAGATCAATCAATTCGTGCTGCCAAAAATTTTACTAAGCAAAATGCACATTTAATTATAGAGCATCTCTAAAAACTTAAATTTGATTCAATTTTGAAGAGAATTTAAAGGTGAGATCAAATAAAAGAATTAAGATTTTAGAATAAACATGTAGGAATCAATTCTTTCTTAATATATTGGGAGGATGATATATAGCCAACTTAAGGTTATTTACCACAATTGAAGCATAGGACTTAGATATATTTATAATAATTTTATGGGATAAGGAATAGTACAAAAAAGAATAAAAGAAGAGTTTTATTTAGAATATTTATAAAGAACAGATTAAGATTAAAAGATAAAAGTTTAAATTTATATGAAAAAATTACTAGTAACAGGTTCTTCAGGACTCATTGGCTCAGAAGTATGTATTGATTTTGCAAATTTAGGGTGGAAAATACACGGCGTAGATAATAACCAAAGAGCAAAGTTTTTTGGGCCAAGTGGTGATACCCGTTGGAATCAAAATAGGTTGGCAAATTCAATAAAGGATTTTGTTCACCATGAACTGGATATTAGAGATAGGTCAGGAGTTATAGAATTAATAAAAAATGTCCAGCCAAATGCCATTGTTCACACAGCGGCTCAGCCAAGTCATGATAAAGCAGCAGCAATACCTTTTGAGGATTTTGATATCAATGCAGTTGGAACTTTTAACATGCTGGAAGCTACAAGGCAATTTAGTACGCATATTCCATTTGTTCATTTATCAACAAACAAAGTGTATGGTGATGCTCCAAATGAAATTGAAATGATTGAATTGGAAACACGATGGGATTATGCAGATAAAACTTATGAAAATGGAATTCCTGAAACTTTTAGAATTGACCAATGTAAACATTCTTTATTCGGATCTTCAAAAGTATCCGGAGATATTTCTGTTCAGGAATATGGCAGGTACTTTGGTATGCCAACATGTGTATTGAGAGGAGGATGTTTAACAGGTCCCAGTCACTCTGGTGTAGAACTTCATGGATTTTTGAGCTATTTGATTAAATGCAACTTGGAAGAAAAGGAGTATACCGTATTTGGGTATAAAGGAAAACAAGTAAGAGATAATATTCATTCTTATGATGTGGCCCGATTTATTGAAGAATTTATTAACGCACCGAGGGTAGGAGAGGTTTATAATATAGGAGGCGGGAAAAACAATACTTGTTCTATTTTAGAAGCTTTTGATATCATTTCAAAAATTAGCGGTAAGCCAATGAAATATAAATATGTTGAAACCAACAGAATTGGAGACCATATATGTTATTATAGTGATTTACGTAAAATGAAAAGTCATTATCCAAATTGGGACATTACTAAATCACTTCAAACTACATTTGAAGAAATCTACAATGCCTGGATAGTTAGAAACGGATAAAATGATAAAAATCTGGATTATTTCTTTATACGACCCGACCGAGATAGACCAAACCCGGCCAATGAGATTTTTGAGTTTAGCTCAAAAAGCGGTTGAATTAGATCATGATGTTACTTACTTTTCAAATACATTTCGTCACTCAACCAAAACAAAAAGATTTGAAAAGCAAACAATTATAGAGCATTCAAATAATTATAAAACAGTTTTTATTAAATCCGGCGCCTATAAAAAAAATATGTCATTTGGTAGGTTGTATTCACATTACCAATATGCAAATAATTTACTCGGTTATATTAAAAATTCAAAAGAGATTCCTGATATTATTGTAAGCGCCTTACCTCCTATTCATACAAATTATAAATTGTCTAAGTGGTGTTTGAAAAATGATATTCCTTATGTAATTGACATCATTGATCCCTGGCCAGATGTATTTTTAAGAGTTATTCCAAAATGGCTGCATTTGCCATTTAAATTTTTAACATCTTCCCTTTTTCAACAGGTCAAATTTATTTTAGAAAATGCTTCAGGAATATTTAGCATATCCAAACAATACACAACCTGGGCAGAAAAATTCATTAAGAATAAAGAGATATATAAGGCTGTATTCTATCCCTCCATATCTCTCGACGATTATACAAGTGAAATATCCCGCTATCAACGAATTGATAAGAATAAACTTCGTCTGGTATATGCCGGGAATCTAGGAATTTCGTATGATATCCCTTGTATTTTAAAAACTGCACAAATTATGGAGGATAAATATCCAGGTAAAACTGAATTTGTCATTGCAGGTCATGGAGATTTTGAAAGCCTAATCAAAGCCAGCCAATTAACTTTAAAGAACATCGTGTATTTGGGAAGAATTGAACGAAAAGAGCTTCTAAAATTGTATGCTAATTCAGATATTGGACTAGCACAATATACCAAAGGTGCAATGCAGTCGGTTACATACAAGTTTTTTGATTATTTAGGATCGGGCTTACCCATTCTAAATTCACTTCAAAGTGAAATGACTGAATTAATCGATAGGAATAATCTTGGCTTTAACAATATGCCTGGCGATTATAATAACTTATCAGAAAATATTGTTTCATTTTTTGATTTAGAATTATTAAAAGAGTTTAAAAGAAATGCTATCAAGTTTACGATAGAGTGTGGAGATAGCAAAATCGTTTATAAAAATTACGTAAAAGCATTACTAAACATATTGGAAGTGTATAGACAAAAAAAATAGAATTCTAACCGAATTTAAATTCCAGCGATTTCCATAATAGCAATTGATATTATTCCATAAAAAATAATTTATGAGTTATCCATTGATGAATTGAAGATTGCATTCTAATCACCTGCTTTAGCTAGCTAAAATAATTAATAACAATATATGATTTATTGACAATTTCTATTTTTCAAATGGATTCAAAAAGGTATATCAATCGATATAAACATTAAGATGCAATTTTTGCACAGGTATGGGATTTGAAAATAACAGGGAATGATATCTTTTTGTTTAGTACCACCAAATAAGATTTGCTAATTGATGAACAAATATTACCTTTCAGCAAATTGATGAGCTTTCACAAGCGGCAGAAGCATAAGTGTAATGCATTAGTCTTCCAGACTAAGGAAGGAGTTCGTAACTACCCTGCCGCTCAAATTTAAATATTCTGAAAAGTAAGAAATACATTAAATTTGAAAACTTTTTCAATGTTTTTAAATTCACCTTCACTACACACTTGTTTAAGCATTAGAAGACAACCTTAACTTGCAATCTCTGAATGCCGGCAAAGCGACTTGTCAAAATAAATTTAGAATTGATTAATTTTTGATATGTATCTTGGTTTCAAACGTATTTTTGATTTAAGTCTTGCAATTTTCTTATTGCTATTATTTTTACCCTTGATAATTTTTACTGCTCTTTTGATATATTTAAAGCTTGGTAAGCCTATTTTTTTTGTTCAAAGACGATTGGGTAAAGATAATGAAGTGTTCCTGACTTATAAATTTAGGTCCATGAAATCGAAAACTAATAAGCTGATTACAGACAATTCAAGAATGACACCTTTCGGTAATTTTCTGCGTTTATCAAGACTTGACGAATTGCCTCAACTGTTCAATATTGTTAAGGGGGATATGAGCTTTATTGGTCCGAGGCCGCTGCTTCCTGAGTATTTGCCATATTATTCTGAAACAGAAAAAAAAAGGCATAATGTCAGGCCGGGTCTAAGTGGATTGAGTCAGATTCACAATCTTAATTACCCAGATTGGGACGTGCAAATGAAAGATGATGTCAAATATGCTGAAAATATATCTTTTAAAATGGATTTTTGGATTCTATTTAAGACAATCCAACGGATATTTCAAGTGCAAAAATTGGCTCAATCAAATGCAAACCAGCGTAAAAGTTTTATTGAGTTTAAGAAAGAATCGAATAAAATACATCTATGAATTTGTTTGATCAAACCATATCTACTTCTCGTTTGATTTTGAGAAAAATCCTTCCTGCAGATGCCACAAATATGTTTGAATACACAAGTAAGGATGTCGTAACGGAGCATCTTAGCTGGAATTCACATACAAGTGTCAAGGAAACCCAGGCATACATTAATAAAATTATGTCAGAATATGAAAGTAGCATTAATTCCTTCACCTGGGGTATTATATTGGAATCAGAAGAAAAATTAATAGGTGCAGTAAGGATTTTTGACATTAGTTTGCCAAATCGAAGACTGGAGATTTCATACATTATGAATCCTAATTATCAAGGGAAGGGTTTGATAACAGAAGCTATCCAGGGTGTAATTAAATTTTGTAAAATAAAAGGTATTAACAGATTTCAGGCACATTGCACTATTAATAATTATTCTTCAGAAAAAGTAATGATTAAGGTCGGCATGAAATACGAAGGCACAATGGAAGGATTTTGGATAATTAAAAATCATGTGAGAGATGCCAAAATGTATGCATTAGTGTTTGAGAATGAAAGTAAATAATTAAGTATGACAATTGCGATTCACCAGCCAAATTATATTCCCTGGCTTGGGTATTTTTATAAAATATTTCAGGCAGATAAATTTGTTTTTTTAGATGATGTACAATTCGCCAGACATGGGGCACAAAATTATCATTACATTAAAACACCTCAGGGTTCTTTTCGCTTGAAAATTCCTGTGGCTTCTGAATATCATTCTCTAATTAATGAGATAGAAACAAGGGATGAATTAGAATGGAGGCAAAAACATTTAAAGACAGTTGAAATGAATTACCGCAAGGCTCCCTATTTTGATGAAATCTTTCATGATTTGAAGTATGTCTTAAATACTGATGTTAATAATCTTTCTAATCTAAATATTAAAATTATATCATTTATTTGCCACAAGTTTGGTATGACAACAAGCTTTGTAAATTCTTCAGATTTGCAGATCAAATCCTCCAAAGAGGAAAAGATTATGGATATTTGCCAAACACTAGAAGCAAATGTTTATTATTCAGGAACTGGTGCAAAAGCATATCAAAGTGAAGAACAATTTATAGCTAGAGGAATAGAACTTAAGTATTCTTCATTTAAAACATTTGAATATCCCCAAATGTGGGGTAGCTTTCTAAGCAATGTTTCTGTAATTGATTACTTGATGAACTGTGGTTATGACTGGGACAGGGTTTTGAATAATCAAGAACAAAAATTATAAGTATGTTATTGTCCTTAAAACACCTATCGATAGTATGAAGACCCTGCGTCTAAATAATAAGAAAATTGGTATTTCCCCCAAGGGAAAATACTTACATTTGGTTTTTCATTAAATCATGTATATACATCAGCAATTGACTTAAGTGGCAAAAAATAAGAGATCTGTAAATATCACTTTCGTAAATTTCAGAATTTCTTTAAAAGTCACCATACAGGACACAAAGAATTTAAAACTTTTAAAAAAATAGCCGACATTTATTTTGTTTTTATCGGAAAATACTTTTAATCAATGAAAAAAATATTAATTGTTGCACCACATCCTGATGATGAGGTGCTTGGGTGTGGAGGTGTTATGAAGAGATTTTCAGATGAAGGTGATTCAGTCTTCGTATTGGTCGCCACAAGAGGAACTCCCCGCAAATATTCAGACGAAGGAATTGCAATTGGTCGCACTCAGGCACATACCGCCCATGCATTATTGGGAGTACAGGAAACTATCTTTTTTGACTTTTTTGCGCCTGAGTTGGATACTGTTCGTCAATCAGATATTTCAGATGCTATTTTAGAATTAATTCAAAGATTGCAAATTGATACGATATTTGTTCCGCATCGCGGTGATATTCATAATGACCATCGTGTAATTTTTAATGCAACACTCGTAGCAGCGAGACCTGTGGGCAATTACACTGTTAAGTCTATTTTTTCTTATGAAACTTTGTCAGAAACAGAATGGGCTCATCCATTTGGTGATGATGCTTTTATACCAGACTTTTTCGTTAATATTTCAAATACGATAAAATATAAATTGGATGCAATGGCTTGTTATACACGGCAATTGCGCAATTTTCCTAACCCAAGGTCATTGGAAGCTTTAGAAGCCTTGGCCACATTTCGTGGATCAACTGTAAGTGTTGCCAGAGCTGAGGCATTTATGACAATAAGAAATATAGTCATTTAACACTTTAATTGTAAGTAATCTCTATTGAAATGTGAGCTTATAATAGATGCATTCTCAATCAATCCTGTTTATATTCGGGTATTTATAAGATTGTATGGATTAATATTAATTAAAGAAGCCTTGTTCGTGAGGAAAAGTATTAATTGAATGTTTGGTATGTGGAGAATTTTTCTTTTTTATTGGATTTGAAAATTTTATTTCTGACTATAAAAAAAGTATTCGTTCGTGAAGGGATTACACAAGATGGTCAGGCAACTATCAGTGCTTTTAAAGGGAACTCCTAATTTTAAAAAATTTTCGTCCTAAAACTGTTAATTGACCGCTGTCCTTCTGAAATAATACTACTTTCGCATTAACATAAAATACAGACTATGGAGAAACAATTTATTGCACAATTTAAAGATGTTCTTGAAATAGAGGATCGTAAATTAGAATTATCAGATGAATTTAGGGAATTTGAAGAGTGGGACTCACTAGCAAATCTTTCAGTTGTCGCCATGATAGATGAAGAATACAATGTAGTGATACCGACGTCAGAATTTAATAAATTGCGTACAATAGGTGAACTAATTGAGGAAATTAAACGTAGAATGAATTAATTTTGATGAACAGTCCTTTCCAGTTACCAGGAAAAAAAATACTGATAACGGGTGCATCGGCCGGTATTGGCCGGGCAATTGCAATTCGTACATCACAACAAGGAGCTGAAACTTTCCTGACTGCACGTAATCTGATTGCCCTGAATAAAACTTTAGCATTACTTCAAAACGGCCACCATAAAATAATAGAGTCAGATTTAAACGATGAACAACAAATTATAAAGCTCGTCGAAGATCTGCCTGTGCTGGATGGGATTGTATTTAATGCCGGAATGATTAAAACTGTACCGGTTAATTTTATTAAAAAGGCACTTATTGATGAAATCTTCCAGGTAAACTTTACTTCTTCTGTAATGCTCATGCAGTTACTGCTGAAAAAGAAAAAAATCAATAAGGGTGCTTCTATTTGTTTTATCTCTTCACTGGCATCTGAATATATGCATATCGGTAATGCTGCTTATAGTGCGACAAAAGGGGCGGTAAATTCCTATGCAAAGTCTCTGGCATTGGAACTTGCACCAAAACAAATTCGCGTGAACGCCATTTTACCCGGTATGATTCAAACACAATTAATGGATGGAGGCGCAGTTGGTGCGGAGCAATTGGAAAATCACATGAAAAACTACCCTCTCGGTCGTTTTGGTACACCGGATGATGTTGCGCATCTAGCTGTTTACCTCCTTTCGGACGCCTCTCCCTGGATGACCGGTAGTTTGATAACACTGGATGGTGGATATTCTTTGAAATAATCAACTATATTATTATGCCTCAACTGGTAATTATTGGTGCAAGTGGTTTTGCACGGGAAATGTTTGATTTGGCCACTGTTTGTTATGAAAACAATCCTGATTTTAGGATAAAGGGGTTCTTGAGCGATAGTCCATCTAACATCGAAGAAATGGGATATCCCCCGGTTTTGGGGAAGGTTGCCGAATATGAAATTCAGCCGGATGATGTATTTTTTTGTGCTATTGGTAAAGTGAGCGACAGAAAGAAAACAGTGGAGATAATTTTGGCTAAAGACGGCAAATTTATTAATTTGATTCATCCCACAGCAATCATTTCTCCAAGTGTTAAATTGGGCATTGGTATAGGAATAAAAGCATTCTGCGTTTTGGCTGCAGATGTAATCATGGAAGATTTTACATTTCTACAAAGCTCCGTTATCATGGGTCATGATGTACATATTGGGCGTTTCTGTCAGATTAATTCTTTTGCCTTTTTTGCCGGTTATGTGCGGGTACTGTAGTGCTGAGACGAGTAAAAAAAGGTACAACAGTGTTTGGCGTGCCGGCAAAATGTATTAATTAAAATAAATTATTTTATGAGTTACTACAATTTTGATCATACAAAAATTATTGGTATTGCTGCTGCTGTCCCCAAACAAATTAAACAATTCGATAACTCCATTTTAGAAGTTAATCAGTACCATGTGGCAACCGCTGAACAAACGGCTTCAGACCTTGGCTTTGCTGCTGCTAAAAAATTACTTGATGCAAACAATATAAATTCGGAAGAAATTGCCTGTATCATTTTTGCTTCACTTACTCCGGACTACAGAAGTCCGGTAACTGCGGCTGTTCTGCAATACAGGCTGAGCATTCCGATTGATTGTATTGCCTATGATTTAGTTGTAGGTGCTACTGGTTTCATTACGGGTTTGCAAAAGACGGCTTCTATCCTGGAATCTGTTAATA
>CAJDVH010000035.1_pt1 | contig 20889 bp, 12 predicted proteins | sample 7391261 | NCBI WGS metagenome assembly CAJDVH01 (sample SAMEA7055694, study PRJEB34461) | soil metagenome | biome: terrestrial ecosystem; feature: Peninsula; material: soil | place: Antarctica | collected 2016 | reverse complement strand
AGCTAGAGATTTAATTGCAGTAAATAATGCAATGGAATATCAGAAACTTTTTTTAACGCCTAATCAAGATAATATATTTGTGCGTCCTTATGGTGCTACATATTATGATTTTGGAAGCGATGTTAACTCGCTTTGGGATCAAACCCAATCACCTAGTGGTTATGGTGGGTGGGGTTTATCTTCTCCTACACATAATTTTGCATTAGAATTTAATATGGTGGATGGATCTAGAACAAGTGGGCCAAACTCAACCTTTGATCCTAAGAATCCAAATGCCAATAGAGAAATGAGATATTATGCCAATCTAAATTTTCAAGGAGCAACATTTAGAGGGCGTCAAGTGGATTATGCATTGTTAACACCTGCAACTCCAGGAAACAGTTCGTTAAATGGTCCAGACTCTTCAAAAGGATTGGTAGAAGGTATAGGGGTAAATCAGGCACATTCCTCTAAAACTGGATATAATATTCGCAAATTCCAAGATGAAAGTATTGAGCTGACAGGAATTTCAGCTCAAAGGCCATTTATATTATACCGTTTGGCAGAAATTTATCTAAATTATGCAGAAGCCTTATATCATGTGGGAGGACAAGAGGAAACAGCAAGGGAATTTTTAAATAAAGTTGCAATGAGAGCATTGCAGCCAGCAATTAATGCTAGCGGACCGGATCTCTTAGAGGCTATTAAGAGGGAAAGACGTATAGAACTTGCTTTTGAGGGACACAACTTTTTTGATGAAAGGAGATGGATGAATGAAGCTAATTTGGGTTTTGATATTAAAGGCTTAAAATGGACGAAAACCACTTCCGATGTTTATTCTTTTACAGAATATACCGTAGTTACTAGGCCGTGGTTTGAAAGACAATACTATTTACCAATTCCTGCAACTGAAATTGAAAAAGCACCAGCTATGTTGCAAAATGTTGGGTATTAAACGAAAGTATTAATAGTAAGTGCCGTTGTAAAAACATTGATTTATAATACCGGAGATTTCGTCTTCGGTATTTTTTTGAAATTTAGTGAAATCAATTTTTGAGACTATATTTTATAATTTCCAATTTGAAAACATAAATCCCAATAATTATGAATTAGGTAAAATGTGGCTATCAAAGGGTAAGTTTTACTAATAATTAAATATTATTTTAGAATTACTTTGTGTGAACTTTATTTATAAGGTGTAAAATTTTTTAACAATATGAAACAATTTTTCTACATTCTATTCTCATTCTTATTTCTTCAATATAGCTATTCACAGAAGCAGCCTAACATTGTTTTCCTTTTTGCTGATGATGCTGGTTATGCTGATTTTGGTTTTCAAGGCAGTAAAATCATGAAAACACCAAATCTGGATAAATTGGCGAAGCAAGGTATACGTTTTACCCAAGGGTATGTCACTGATGCAACTTGTGGGCCTTCAAGAGCGGGTCTTATAACTGGGAAATACCAACAACGGTTTGGATATGGCGAGATAAATGTACCTGGCTATATGAGTGAGAATTCCAAGTTCTTAGGAGATGATATGGGGCTGCCATTAGATCAGCTCACCATGGCGGATTATCTTAAAAAACTGGGCTATGTGAATGCGATGTATGGTAAATGGCATCTAGGGGATGCCGATCGTTTTCATCCATTAAAAAGAGGGTTTGACGAATTTTATGGTTTTAGAGGTGGTGCCCGTAATTACTTTGCTTATGAAAACTTCAAGAACGTGCATCATGACAATAAAATGGAGCGTGACTTTGGAAACTTTGAAGAACCTGATGGCTATGCTACCGATGTTTTTGCAGATAAAGCCATTTCATTTATTGAAAGAAATAAAGATAAACCATTTTTTATTTATCTCGCATTTAATGCTGTTCATACCCCTATGCAGGCTACCAAGGAAGACTTAGATAGATTTCCACATCTTACAGGTACGCGTAAAGAATTGGCAGCGATGACTTGGGCGTTAGATCGTGCAAGTGGAAAGATCTTAGATAAATTAAAGGAATTGGGATTAGATGAAAACACAATAGTGGTTTTTTCTAATGATAACGGAGGTCCAACTGATAAGAATGCTTCTATAAACTTACCTTTGAGTGGGACCAAATCAAACCATTTAGAAGGCGGCTTAAGAGTCCCTTTTTTAATAAGCTGGCCGAAGTATTTAAAAGGGAATAGCACCTATAATTATCCCGTAAGTACTTTGGATTTATTACCTACTTTTTATGCGGCCGGTGGAGGCGATGTGTCTGATTTAAAAGATATCGATGGGGTAAATTTAATTCCATTTTTAAAAGACGAAATTAAGGGAAGACCCCATGAGACGTTATATTGGAAAAAGGAAGCCCGTGCCGCAATTCGTGAAGGCGATTACAAATTAATTCGATTCCCGGACAGGCCAGCAGAACTTTATGATCTGTCTAAGGACATTGCCGAGCAAATTGACTTAGCCTCAAAATACCCAGAGCGAGTGCGAAATATGTATAAAAAACTTTTTGAATGGGAGCTTACCTTAGAACGACCTATGTGGATGCTAAGACAAGAGTTTGAGAAGTATGATATTGATCGGATGGATCGATACCGAAGTCCGGATTTAGTTGAAAAAGAAATGAATTTACCAATAGTACAACCAAAAAAATTGGATTAGAAATAAAGAGGTGTTTAAAAATATATAATCTCAAGGTTAAGAAAATAAATTAATGAAAATGAAATTAAAAAAAATATTATTCTTGTCTGCATTAGGTGCAGTAAGCATATTTAATTTTAATTGTCAAGCACAACATAAGCCTAACTCCATTAAGCCAAAGGTCGATAACCACCCTTTACCATATTCCGACCCGGAAAACAAAGGAGGATGGGTGCTTAACAAAGAGGTGAGTGATGAATTTGAGGGAACAGAAATAGATACCACCAAATGGTTTGTAGAAGGTTTGAATGGCGACTATTACATTTGGAAGGGGCGAGCACCCTCACAATTTGTGCCTCATAATGTGATTGTAGAAAACGGCAAGCTCAAATTGAGAACGCAATGGGAGCCAGACTATCCATTTGCTCAAGAAGAATATGCGGATGGAAATATGGGGTCGGCAGCTTATGGCATGTATGAGGGTAAACCACTTCCAATCACTACCGCAGCGGTGGTCAGCAAAAAAAGATTTTTGAACGGTTATATGGAGGTTAAGGCTAAAGTGGGAGATGCTGCTATCACTGCTGCCTTTTGGGCTATTGGATATGAACAGGAGTTGGATGTTTTTGAACTTATGGGAAATCCTAAAAATAAAAAAGGGAATATTCGAGAAAACTCTTATTTGGCAACCGCCCATGATTGGAGCCCTCCTGCCGAAAGACCAACAAATGTGTTTCAACACACAGAACAGCTGCCCTTTAGAACCGCTGATGATTTTCATGTATATGGGGCGGAATGGGGTGTTGATTACCTAAAGCTCTTTATTGATGGCAAGATGGTACATCATTTTACCCAAGATGATGTTGGTTTGGATTGGGTGCTTAATAATCCAATGGAAATATGGTTGGATTCTGAAATATTTAAATGGTTGGGACTTCCTCATAAAGAAGAGCTTCCAGTGGATTTTGAAATTGAATACATGCGCGTTTGGCAAAAACCATCAGACAACTTATTAGCTAGACATCGTGCTTTTTATGGTTTTGAAGGTCCAATATTATTTGAAGAAAATCCGAGACCTTTAACGATGCTGCCCGAAGATTCCACACCTAATGACTATCAGAAATTTTGGTTATTTGATGAGGTTTCGTCAAAATATTTGAGCATCGTAGAAGGCGATTACGCAACAGGAGTAAACAGTCTAAAGTTTTCTGGTTTCGGAAAAAACGAAAGTTTAGAAGCCGATAAAGTGGCAGTAGTTTCTCCAGAAGGTGCCTTAAATATACCTGCTGGAGATTTCATAATATCAATGAACGTTTGGTTAGACCAGGGGCGTATTCCTGATAAGATTCATGTCAACTTTAAAAATCCTGAAATAAAAATAGAATTTAAAGATCTAACAAAGCTCCCGAGACGTCAGTGGGTTACTGTAGAGTCTAGAATTTCTAGAGAGAATGCCTCTGCAGACAATGATCAAATGGTAATTGAAATCCATAAAAAAGATTTACCTAAAACAAGAGCTGCACAGTTCTTTATTGACGATATTGAAATTAGACAATCAAAATAACCAGAAGTTAAGGTTTTAAAAGAATTATACCCTAGTTATACTATGAATACATATCAAAAATTTACACCAATTAATATAGGAGATTGTAATTGGACCAATGGGTTTTGGGCAGAAAAATTCAAACTATGTGAAGAGGTTATGGTACCCTATATGGGGGATGTTTTGTGCGGAGATATCGGACACTCACTAAATAACTTTAAAATTGCAGCTGGCGAAAAAGAGGGTGAACATAAAGGAATGTTTTGGCACGATGGGGATTTTTATAAGTATATGGAAGCCAAAATGTATGTTTATGCAAATACCAAAAATAAGAAACTTTTAGAAGAATTAGATGAGTACATTATGATCATCTCCAAAGCACAAGAGGAAGATGGTTATTTGCAAACGCAAATTCAACTAAGAGAAGGTATTGATAGGTATGAAAACAGGAAGTATCATGAAATGTACAACAGTGGTCATTTATTAATAAGTGCTTGTGCTCACTATAAAATTACAGGAAAAAGAAATTTCCTAGATATTGCTGTAAAGCATGCCAATTTAATCTACACAATATTTATGCCCGATACGAAGCGTTATGGGCGATTTGGTTTTAATCAAACCCAAATTATGGGATTGGTGGAATTGTATAGAATTACCGATGACAAACGCTATTTGAATTTAGCAGAAAAATTCATTAACAACAGAGGTAAGTATGAAGTGAAACATGATTCCACTACAGAGGGCTATCCTATTGGAGATATGGTTCAAGAGCGCACGCCATTAAGAATTTCTGAAGAAGCTGTTGGACACGCAGTTTTAGCATTATATTATTACGCAGGTGCTGCAGATGTATATTCCGAATCGGGTGAAAAAGCCTTGATAGATGCACTTGATAGACTATGGGAGAATATTACTGAAAAGAAAATGTATGTTACTGGTGCCGTGGGACAGGCGCATTATGGTGCTTCGACTAATTTAGACATGATTGAAGAAGGCTTTATTGATGCTTATATGATGCCTAATATGACGGCTTATAATGAAACATGTGCCAACTTGTGCAACGCCATGTTCAGTTATAGGATGATGAATATTCATGGAGAATCAAAATATGCCGACATAATAGAATTGGTATTATATAACAGTGGGTTGTCTGGGATAAGTGTAGAGGGTAAGGATTATTTTTATGCTAACCCATTAAGAATGGTAAATAATACAAGAGATTATCATTCTCATGAAAACATTACAGAAACACCAAATAGACAACCTTATTTAGAATGTTTTTGTTGTCCACCAAACTTGGTAAGAACTATTGCTAAGGTTTCAGGATGGGCGTATAGCCTTAATGAAAATGGAATTTCTGTAAATTTATACGGTAGCAATCAGTTGGATACTAAATTGTCTGATGGTTCCAAAATTAAACTCTCTCAAAATACCAAATATCCTTGGGATGGATTGGTAACCATAACCATTGATGAATGTAAAACATCAGCTTTTGATATTAAACTACGCATCCCTTCTTGGTGTGAAGACGCGATGCTTTCAGTTAACAATCAGGCTGTTGATATTGTCATGCAGTCAGGCCATTTTACTGTATTAAACCGGGTTTGGAAAAAAGGAGACATTATTACATTAAATCTCCTAATGGAGGTTAAATTAATAGAAGGTCATCCTCGTATTGAAGAAGTTAGAAATCAAGTCGCTATGAAAAGAGGACCTATAGTTTATTGTATTGAATCTCCAGATCTCCCTGATGGCACTGATATTTTAGATGTTTATTTCAATGCAAATGCACCTTTGAAAGCCATTCATAAACCAGAATTTTTGGGTGGAGTTACTGTTGTTGAAACCGAATTACTACTGCGAAAAGACAATAAATCAGGCATGTACAGAAGTGTTGAAAAACCAATTTTTGAACCCTATAAAACACAATTAGTTCCATATTTTGCTTGGAGTAATAGAGGACAAGCAGAAATGACTGTTTTCGTGCCTGTAATTTGGGATAATTAAATCTAACATATTCATGTACTATAAAATTAACCACACATTTTTATTAAAAACTATTGTTTGCAGTTTTTCATTTGTTCTCTTGAGCCAGATGTCTCTTTTTGCGCAAACAAAAGTCATAAAAAACGGATTTACTGAAGTTTTTGAAGAGTTCCCCATACTAGATAAAAACTTAAGAAAGTGGGACGCTCCAATTGTAGCTGATCTGGATCAAGATGGATATCTTGATTTACTTCTAAACAATCATGGCCTTGGTCTTCAAGTATGTTGGAACAATAAAGGTCGGTTCGCAAAACCATTTGATATTATTATGGGTGATTTACACGGGGTTTCTGTCGGTGATATTGATTCCGACGGAAATCTTGAAATGGTGGTTTCTAGAGGTGGAGGGTCTGGTAGTAATGCCAGAAACTCTAAGCTCTATAAAATAACTAAAAATCGTGAGTTTATTGAGCTTCCTGATTTTGATGTGCCTCTTGAGCTTATGAGAGGACGTACCATTAAATTAATTGATGGAGACAATGATGGCGCTCTCGATTTATTGAATTTTGCCTTTCCAGATTCAGAAAAGAAGGGGAAAAGTGAAAACTATATTTATAAGAATACCGGAAAAGGAGATCTTATACTAAATGGCACATTACCTGCAATCAAAGTAGATGGACAAAAAACATTAATTACCGATTTTAACGGTGATAATATTTTGGATATTTTATTGTACGGGAATGGGAAAGTTAAAGCTTACCAGGGTAATGGAGATTTGACTTATACTGAAGTAACAGATAAGATCTTTCCTTTTGATATTGATGAGGTTACTAGTATTGTGGAAATTGATGTAGATAATGATGGAGATTTCGACCTCTATTTTACTAGAGGGTTAGATTTTGAGAAAGGTGAAACATTTTACGATAATGAAACTAAAGTTTTCGGATTTTTTACAAAACGAGGCAAATTTCAGTTTGAAGACTTAGAGGTGGGGGATGTTTTAAACATGGAGAATTTCCAGTCTCAATGGCCAAATAATGATACTTATTTTATTGGAGAATCTTCTTATGATTATGAGTTTGAAGGTGAGACACATTCTGGTAAAAACATAAGATTAGTTAATAGCCATGCACTTGGTTTTCCTGATAATGCCAATTATGAGGCGAAAAAGGGCTGGTACATTGGTTATGTTGGTAACGATAAATGGCGTTTGGCAGGGTTCCTATTTGCGCCTTCAACCGGAATTGTTCACGGCGTTAAAAATTATCCTAATTATAAGCATCCAGAAGGGTTACAAGATATTTTGCTAGAGAATAAAGGAGGTAAGTTTATTGATGCTACTGAAAAGTTTAATCTTTTACATAAGGAACATACAACGGCTGTGACGGTAGCAGATTTCGATAATAATGGCTATAAAGATCTTCTGGTCATTAAAAGAGGGGATTTAATTCATGTAAACAAATCATTCGTTTACTTGAACAAAGGGGATTCAGGTTTTGAGCTTTTAGAAGGTCATAATATTGTTTCCTCAGAGTTGGGAGCTATAGGAATGGCTGTAGAAACGATTGATTATAACAACGATGGAAAAGTAGACGTCATCATTGGTAATGAAAGAGGGAAGTGGCACTTATTCAAAAATGAATTATCTGACGCAAACTCAAATAACTACATCACCATTCAGGTAGGCAATTCAAAGTCTGGAAAAGCAACTGCGCTAGGCGCATTGGTAGAAATAAAAACTTGTGGCAATTCGCAAAAACAGCGGATTGGTTCTACAGGAGCGGCTTACTCTCTCAGTTTTAATAATTATGTTCATTTTGGTCTAGGAGATTGTGATAATAACATAGTTTCTGTTGGAACTACAAATAAATAACCTAGCATGAGTTCATTCAAAAGAAACGCATTTGCCTATTCTTCCATAGTTGCCATGGGCGGTTTTGTGTTCGGTTTAGATGCTGCCTTAATTTCAGGTGCATTTAAATTCATTACGGCAGAATTTAACCTCAATGAATGGCAAGTTGGTGCCCTAGGTTTTGGTCCTGGTATTGGGGTCTTGGTAGCATTGCCATTAGCTGCATGGTCAAGTAATAAATACGGACGTAAAGCGACTTTAAAAATTATAGCTGCGTTATATTTAATTTCAGCTTTAGGCTCTGCATTTGCGCCTACTTTTATTACCCTATTTGCAGCACGTTTTTTAGGAGGGTTAGCCTTTAGCTCTATCACTTTAGCGGCAATGTATATTGGTGAGATTTCACCAGCAAAATGGAGAGGAAGACTCGTGTCAATGACACAAATTAATATTGTCATCGGCCTTACCGCTGCTTATTTTATAAATTATTGGTTGCTTCAAACTACAAATTCTAATGCAGAATGGGTAAAAACTTTAGGTTTGAGAGAATATACTTGGCGATGGATGTTAGGGATTGAAATTATTCCAGCATTGATTTGGTTTGGATTACTTTATTTAGTGCCTCGTAGTCCAGCTTGGTTGGTTTATAAAGGTAAGTTTGATGAGGCAAAACAAATGTTGATCAAAGTAATTCCTGCAAATGAAATTGATGAACACGTTGCTGAGATGCAACAAAGCGTTAAGGAAAGTAATCAAGAAAGGTCTTTAGGCACTCAACTTAAAGAAATTTTCAGCAAAAAAATGAGTGTCGTAATAATTGTTGCATTCACTATGGCTATTGTGCAACAGTCAACAGGAATTAATGCTGTCTTGACATATGCTCCAACGGTTATGGAACAACTAGGCTTAGGAGAGAATGCGGCATTTGAGCAGGCTATCTGGATTGGGTTAACTAGCGTGATGTTTACAGTGTTATCACTTGTTCTAATTGATAAATTAGGAAGGCGTCCCATGATGATTTCAGGTTTGGTATGGGTCATTTTGAGTTTAGGGCTATGCGCTTATGGTTTTGGAACTGCGAAATATGAAGTAACTAATGCTGCCATTGCGGAAATGAACGATATCCCTGAGGTAAATAAGTTAACGGCATTAGTAGGTGTACAATACGCATCTGATATCGAATTTAAAGAAGCAGTGAAGGATGTAATGGGAGAAATTTCTGCAAGAGATAATTCAAGTGTATTCTTACAGAAATCTGCAGTGTTAAATGCTAAATTAATCTTGATTGGTATTTTAAGTTTTATTGCAGCCTTCCATTTTTCTGTTGGTCCCATTATGTGGGTGTTGCTTTCTGAAATTTTTCCAATTTCGATTAGAGGTATAGCGATTCCTTTTTTCGCATTAATTTCAAGTACCATAAGTGCTTTAACACAATTGTTTTTTCCTTGGCAACTTGCCAACATGGGGGCAAGCGCGATTTTCTTGTTTTATGGAGGATTAGTGTTTGTTGGCCTAGTGATCTTGTACAAATTCTTACCGGAAACAAAGAATTTGACTATTGAGGAAATTCAGGCCAAGATGAAAATTAAATAATCAAATTTAATTTTTCGATACGGAGTATATTTTAATTCTCTGAATGCTTTGTAATTGTATTTCTTAGGAATTAAATTCATAATAATACGTAATGAAAATATTCTATATATTTATAATCTCTCTAGTTCTCGCTATTCCAGACTTCGTTGTTGGTCAAAATAATGATCGTCCTAACATTGTACTAATTATTATTGATGATTTAAATGACTATACAGGTTTTTTGGGAGGCCATCCACAAGCTAAAACACCTCACATGGACACTTTGGCAAAAGAAGGAACCGTGTTTACAAATGCACATACCAATGCGCCAATCTGCGCGCCTTCTAGAGCCAGCATGTTAACAGGGATCTATCCACATGTATCCCAAAACTTCTGGTTTGATAATTGGACTTCTAATGAGGTGTTAAAAAATAGTAAATCAATTGCTCAATTTATGAGTGATAACGGTTATAGAACATATGCCACAGGTAAAATTATGCATCATAGAGTGAATTCTGAATGGGATGAATACGGCATTGCAAACGATTTTGGACCTTATGCTTACAATGGAAAAAGGGTTGTCGTTCATCCATTAATGCCCGAAGGATACACAGAAGATAAAAATGATGGATTATTTATGTCTTTGGCAGATGTGCCTAATGTAAAAGCCACAGACGATGCGCCTGGATATAATGGTTGGTATGATGTGAAAAACGGAAAACCCTTTAAATATATTAATGATGATGAACGTGATTTATTGAATGATGAACTAAGTGCGGAATGGGTTCTTGAAAAATTGAAAAATATAGATAATTCTGAACAGGAAAAACCCTTTTTTATTGCAGTAGGTTTTGTAAGGCCTCATACACCATTAGTCGCTCCTCAAAAATATTTTGATATGTATCCTTTAGAAACTTTAAAAGCTCCTATCATAAAAGAGAATGATAATAATGATACTCATTACGAATCTACATTGAATTGGGCTCCGTGGGCAAAACATTTTCAAGAGTTAAAAGCATCTTATGAGGATATAGATTATGGGTTACGTAAATATGTGCAAGCCTATTTAGCTTGCGTTAGTTTTGTAGACGATCAAGTTGGTAAAGTTATGAATGCCTTACGTAAAAGTAGTTTTAATGAGAATACTGTTGTTATCTTAGTCAGTGATCACGGTTATAATCATGGTCAAAAGAACTTTCTTTATAAAAATACGCTGTGGGAAGAAAGCACAAGAGTTCCTATGATTATAAGAGATTTAAGGATTGGGAAAAGCATAGGAAAACGCGTAAATCATCCTGTTTCATTGATTGATGTGTATCCAACTATTGCTGATATTTCTGAAATACACTCAAGTAATACTAAAAATGATTCAGGGAAATCTTTGAGTGGCTATAGTTTGAAGCCATTTTTGGATAACCCTAATAATCCAAAATGGGATGGACCAAATATTGCACTAACAGTTGTTCGAGGTAAAAAACAAAGCATTGTTCCTGGCGAACAGAGCTACTCTGTAAGATCAGAGAAATATAGATACATTTTATACTTCAATGGTGAAGAAGAATTGTATGATCATACAAATGATCCTTACGAATGGACAAATTTAGCAACCAATATTAAGTATCATCAAATTAAAGCCGATTTAAAAAATCAAATGCAACAATTACTAAATAAACAGAAATAACTTTATAAGTTATCTCTAACTATATATGTGAAGTTAAGATAAAGATTTGATGGTTATGATTGTAATATAGAATATAGTCTGCCTAATTATCAAAGGAGGGGAGGGCTTATAATTTTAAAAATGCCGTTCAGATTGCTTCTGGGTTTCTATATAAAAAGGGTGGTGTTGACAACTATGGCACTTTCAGTAGTGATTTTTATATGGATAACGTCACTGTTGAAAAGGGGGGGTGCCCAAATTATAGATAAAGATCTACCATTGTTTCCTTGTGAAAATCAAACGTACATTTTAAAGAATAAGGGAAATGATTCTGGCGGAGAATCTACTACTGGTCACTCTCTAACAGTACCTAACTATTTAAGAAAAATACGAAAAGAAGCTAATTGTGTTTATAAAGTCGATATTATCTAAAATAAAAATGTTTCGAACCCATTAAGATAAAATAATGCACACAAAAGGTAATTTTGAAGCTTAAAATCGGTTTGAATCTTTCGAAATTGTCATTCCAGATAAAACTAAAACAATACACATAAATCTTATGAAAATACGTCTGATTTTAATAGGGTGTTTGGTTCTTGCATTGAGTTGTAAGACAAATGAGACCACTAAAAGTGGAACTGCAAAACAAGAAACATCTAAGAAGAAACCAAACATCCTGTTCATTGCTATCGATGATTTGCGTCCGGAGCTCGGTGCCTATGGGTCTGATGTTGCAGTAACACCTAATTTGGATAAACTGGCAAGTGATGGTTTGCTTTTCAACAGAGCTTATTGTCAAGAAGCTATTTGTAGTCCATCTAGAGCAAGCTTGATGACTGGTGCACGTCCTGAAACAATTAATGTTATAGAAAACTTCACTTATTTTAGAGATGAAAATCCAGATATAATAACCTTACCACAATATTTCTGGGCTAATGGCTATGAAACCACTTATACCGGAAAAATATATCATAATGATGCTTTTGGTGATCTTGAATTGTCTTGGAGTAGGAAAGCTGCAACTGAAAAAATGACCATCAAGCAAGAAAGAACTCCTGGTGGCTTTGCTTTGCCTGAAAATCAAGAAATGTTTAGAAAAAACATGGAAGACATGATTGCTAAATATGGCGAAGACGCTCCTAGAAACGGTTTAGGTAAAGGGCCTGCATACGAGAATGCAGATGTGCCTGACACTTTTTATGAAGATGGTTATAATGCAGAGTTGGCAATTGTGACTATGAAAGATATGTTAGAAAAGAATCCTGATAAACCGTTTTTTTTAGGTCTTGGAATGAAAAAACCACATTTAGATTGGTTAGCTCCCAAGAAATATTGGGATATGTATAATCCTGATGATATCAAATTAGCTACCCAAACTTCTGGTCCAGAAAATGGTGCAGCAATGGGCTTGCATCCTTCTTTCGAATTGCGTGCCAGATATGGCATCCCTAAAGAAGGCCCTATTGGAGATGACTTGGCAAGAACCTTAAAGCATGCTTATTTAGCGAGTGTTTCTTACATTGATGCTCAAATAGGTAGAATGATCGACGCCTTGGACGACGCTGGAATAAGAGATAATACCATCATTATTGTGTGGGGTGACCATGGTTGGCATTTAGGCGAAATGGGGATTTGGGGAAAAGCCACCAACTACGAAATTGGGACTCGAGTTCCCTTAATGATTTGGACACCAGATATGCCAGCGGCCAATAGAGGAAAAATTAGTAACGCGTTAGTAGAGTTAGTTGATATGTATCCAACGTTGACGGAGTTGGCAGGACTTGAATTGCCAACGCATTTAGAAGGGCAAAGTTTTGTGCCTCTTTTAGAAAATCCAGATAAAAAATGGAAAGATGCTGCCTTCAGTCAGTTTCCAACCCCAGCGTTACGCGAGTGGGCTGCAAATCCATTGTCAAAAGGAATGCGAGAAACCTATTTTGGTCCCTTAATCGAAGAGGTTGAAAATAAAATTATTGAACAACAAGGCGATAATTGGAATCGGGAATTATTTGAAAATAATTTAATGGGCTACGCAATGCGAACTGATAGGTACCGGTTTATTGTTTGGAAGGATTATAAAAATCCTGAAAGAGAACCTGTCTTTATCGAATTATTCGACCATACGATTGACCCAACAGAAACAAATAATATAGCTTTTGAAAATCCGGAGGTTGTTAAAGAACTTATGGTTCAGTTTAATAAAGGTTGGGAAGGAAATATGGCAAAATTGTAAATTAAACTAAGCATGTTGCAACTCTTAATCTCTTTATCGTTTTTCCATCTTGTCTGCTTATAGTCATGTTGTATAGTGATTATAGAAGGTTCTAAGGGATTAAAATCTCAAAAATTATAAAAAGTCAATTCTCTAGAAATATTCAGATTGAATATTGTAGATAAACCAAGACGTTTGCATACAGATCAAACTATGACTGCGTACATTAATAATTATGAAATTGTGCGGGAGAATTTTATTTCAAAAAGAAATGATGAAAAATATTTTATACGTTATATTAATTATCTGTATTGGGTCTGGTAGCTCAGGACAAGCTCAATCTGCCGAAAAGGTCGCAAATCAAAAAATAAAGGAATTAAAAAGCCTTATAAAAGATTTGGAAAAACTTAATATAGAAGCTTTTAAAGAAGAATTGGCAATCGCAACGGCTGAAGAATTCTTAAAATATGCCAATTGGGATGAAAAAAACATCAAAGAAAACACGAAACTTTTCAAGCAGATAAACATCTATAAAGATAGTGCTCTCGTAATGGCCCAGAAGTTGCCTGAATTTGAAAGAAATGAGGTTATAAAGTTATTAGACGAAACAATTGAAATGGCTGAACTATTGATATCAGGTAAAATCAAAAGAACTCCATATGTTAGACCTGATTGGTCACAAATAGTAGTTGATGGAAGTCGTTTGTTATATAGAAATAAGCCTGTGTTTTTGCATGATTATACATGGAAGCCAAGCACTCCAAAACTCACGAAGTACTTTGGTGGTTTGAATAATTTTTTAATCAATCCTAATCAGCTAAAAACTAAAAACGGAGACCTGAATTCAAATGTACTCCAACGCTTGCAGGAAGGTTCATCTAATAATGCTGGATTTGTTTTTATCTCACATAAAGACACACCTCAATGGGCTGAAGAAGCCTATGGTATTGAGTTTGATAAAATAATGGGTAAGCCTTTTACATCTTATGATATAGATAATCCAGGGGCAAGGGATATGTTGTCCAAACTTTTTAAAGCTACAGTTCCATATTTAGCAGATAAAAAACACACGCAATTAGGCTATATGCTGGCTAATGAACCTCGTTGGGCTAATTATACCAATGGTCATAAAAATGTGTGGTTTAGGGCAGATGTATCAAAATACACAATAGATAAATTTGAAACTTGGCTTCATAAAAGGCATGAAACAATTGAAAAATTGAATTCACTTTGGAACACAAGTATGTCTGATTTTAATGAGGTAGCATTACAGCTTCCGGTTGATCTATCTGATAGAGGAACTGCAAAATGGTATGATTGGACAACCTTTAATCAAGAGCGTGTAACAGAATGGTTTACTTTCATGAAATCTGAAATTCGTAAGTACGATCCCCAAGCTAAAGCTCATTTAAAAGTGATGCCTTCAATTTTTACAGATAATGACCCCGACAGTGGTGTCGATTGGGAAGCATTGACTGAATTGAGTGAGATAAATGGAAATGATGCTGCATCTCATTACAATACAACAAAACCAGAAAGTAGTGAATGGGATGATAATTATGCTTGGGGCTGGCGGGAGTTGTTCATGGGATATGATTTTTTGAAATCTATTCAGCCCAACCAAATTAATTTTAATTCTGAGAGCCATTTATTGAGCGGAAGTCATGTGCGCGATTTATATATGAATCCGAAATACGTAAGAGCGGCATATTGGTCTGCTCATATATTAGGGTTAAATGCTACACAAACTTGGTTTTGGCCTCGGAGACCTGACGGTTCATTACGGCCAAATTCCGAAAAAGGATATGCAGGATCTAACAATCAACAGCCACGCGTAACTTTTGAGCTGGAAAACACGATGCTGGATCTAAATCGTTTTTCGGAAGAAATCACGGCATTTCAACAGCAACGAAAGCCAATTCGGCTATATTACTCTAAAACGTCTGCAACTCAGAATGCAGATTACATGAACAAAACTTTTGACTTGTATGAAAGTTTGAATTTTGAAGGTTTATCACTGGGTTTTGCGACTAAAAATATCATCAAACGGATTGATAATACAGAGTGGGAAGTCATTTTAATTTATCAAACTCAACAGGTCACCATTGACGAGTTGCAAGCGCTTCAATATTATTTGGATAACGGCGGAACTATTATTACAGATGAAATAAGCCTGAAAACTGATGCCTATGGGGCATCACTTCCTGCTTTGGATCAAAGTAAAGGAAAGCTACTTGTCGTTTCTACTTTGCAAGAAATGAAAGGAAGAACACTTTCATTATTACAAGAAAAAGAATTATTACCAGCAATTGAAATCATTGAGAATGATGGCGATAGTACTAAGAAATGCATCTGGAGAGTGATTGAAAATGACCAAGGAAACCATGTGTTATCCGTTGTTAATGTTGGAAAACATGATGTCACCTTAAATTTTAAAGACAGAAAAACAAATAGAGCACTAACTTTTAGAGAATTAATAAATGGTGTGCCAATCGAATTGGGGCCAGTGTTAAAACCTTACGAAGTTTTGTTTATCGAAGAAATTGAAAATTAAACTTTTATCTTATGAAAAAATCAATAAAAACACTGATATTCTGCAGTTCAATACTGTTTTTCGCAACGAGTTGCAATTCCGCCAAAAATGGCGCAGATGATTCCAAGAAGTCAACTGAATCCATCGAAACTGTAATAAATACGCCAAAACGTCCAAACATAATCATGATTTTATGTGATGACCTTGGTTACGCTGATGTGGGGTTCAATGGTTCAAAAGATATTAAAACGCCAGCATTAGATGCTTTAGCTGGAACTGGGACAATATTTAAATCGGCCTATGTGCCACATCCATTTTGTGGTCCAAGTAGAGCAGGAATTTTAACAGGTCGTTACGCCCATACCATTGGCGCACAATTCAATTTGCCTCCAAATAGTGAAACGATTGGAGAAGGCATTGATGTCAACGAAAAATTCATGAGTAAAATGCTTAACGAATCGGGTTACAGAACTGGACTTGTCGGAAAATGGCATTTAGGCGCAATAGATAAGTATCACCCTAATAATAGAGGGTTTGATGATTTTTATGGTTTTCTAGGCGGAGGACATGACTATCATCCAAATGAGTATAAAGCGAAATACGCAGATGCTAAGAAGCGTGGGGTAGACGTAATTTTCGAATATTTATTACCTCTTGAACATAATGGAAAAGAAGTAACGGATGATCATGAATACTTAACAGATGAGTTGTCTAATCATGGGGTACAATTTATTGAAGAATCCTCTAAAAAAGATAATCCTTTCTTTTTATTTATGTCCTATAATGCACCACACACACCGTTAGAGGCGAAGAAGGAAGACATGGAATTGTTTGCTGATATTAAAGATAAAGATCGCCGTACTTATGCAGCGATGGTTTATGCTGTAGATAGAGGAGTGCAGAAAATTGTTGAAACTTTAAAGGCCACTGGAGAATATGAAAATACATTGATTGTTTTTTATAGTGATAATGGCGGACGACCTGATAAAGGGGCAAGTAATTTCCCTTTAAAGGAAGGTAAGGGAAGCGTTTATGAAGGTGGTTTTCGGGTACCGATGTTTTTTCACTGGAAGGGGGTTGTGCCAAGTGGTGTAATTTATAATAGCCCAGTTTCTGCTTTAGATTTATATCCAACATTTGCGAAATTAGCAGATGCAAAAATTCCAGCAACGAAGATTTTAGACGGGAAAGACATGTGGAATAACATCATGATAAATAGAGAAGGTCGCATAGATGACAACATCTTTGTCATGAGGCACAGAAATGGATTTAGTGATGTAGGTGTCAGAAATGGAAAATGGAAAGCGGTGAAGGCCTATAATCAGCCATGGAAGTTATTTGATATTGAAAAAGATATTGAGGAAGCTAATGATGTTAGTAATGCCTATCCAAAAGTTCTAAAAAAATTAGTTGCAGATGCCCAAGATTGGAGTAAGACCCATATCCAACCAAGATGGTGGCATGATGAGAAAACTGGTAAAGAATGGAATGCAGATGGAATGCCGCATTTTGATAAAACATTTAATCTTAAATAAATCTCATTTATATACTCAACTCTCAGAAAGTGTGTAAACAAAAATGGGCAGGGATTATAATCCCTGTCCATTTTTTTTAATTTAATATTTGATATTCATTCTTTTGAAGATCTTGTAATATCGCTTTCATTGAGGATATCAAAATAAAGTTGGTGAACGCGCCGTTTTAAAACATGATTCAAAAGAGTAGCTTCGCAATGAGGCAGTAGGACAAAAATAGTAATCAGGATATCCAATGAAAAGCCTCATTTGCACTTAAAACCGCAATAATTAAGATTAGAAAATCAATACTATTTTGTGACGATTTAGAACCTAATTTTTCGAAATAATAAATAACACTATCCGGTCAAGTGTGTAAATTTTAAAATAGCAGGAGTTGACCTTTTTAAACTTTAACCTGCATTTTTGAGAGATCGTTAGGAACTGATTCAGAAGATCCCTTAAAATTAATCATCTCTCTTAAAAATGTGTAAAAATTATATTATAAAATAGCGAGGTCCACCGCTATTTTATCAACTTACACACATAATGAGATATTCCCGAAAATAAGTTTTTTCATCAATTACTAAGAACACAGAAATGACTTCAATATTTGATTAATTCGTTATTAAGCTGACGTCATCGTTAAGTCGTTCGACACCTTTCCTTGAAAATAATAATAAAATACAGAATTCCAATAATTTTTACTTCTTCATTTGAAAATCATTAGGGTGATTTTATTTGTCTTATTGCGTGCGTCATATGTCAAAGCAATATCAATTTGCTTCTTATTCAAGTCTCTTCAGATGTGAGTAAAACCTATAAATTCTTTAGAATTATAAAAGAGAATTTTATTAATCCCACCTATAAAATTTTAGAACGTCCTCGTGCTCCCAATCATTGACATGTACATTTAAAAATCATTTTATAATTTAGAGCTGTTTTATTTTTTTTCTTTCACTTCAAGTAATAGAACCTCTTCTGATGCTAAGTCAAAAATTGAATCTACATTATTGGAAGTCATTAAGTTTCTAATGGTTGCTTTAGCTCCGGATTTAAACGAAAGCTTGACCTTTGCATTCTTATGACCTACATTCAATAAATTAACTAAATAAGAACTATCTGCTTGTTGCACAACACGTGAAACAATTGTTTTATGGGACTCCCCATTGTCTGATTCGATAATAATATTAGGCATTTGATCTTCTATTTCTTCTATTGGTTTTATAAACAACGATCGCTTTCCATGTGTTATCTTGTTTTTCTATGATGTTTTTAGTGACAAAACCTAGAGGAATGCCTTCAAAGAATAAGGATTCGTAAAGTTCATTTGTTTTAGTCATATAATCAGACGTGTTAATTGCAGCAGTCTCTGAATAGAACAATCGTAGGGGGCGGGCTTGTTGACGAAGAGCAATAATTTCTTCGGAGAAAGTATTTAAATCGTACATTACTTGCGTCACTTCGTTTGTAATATGAGGCTGCATATTATTTGAGCCTGCATATGCACCTCCTAAACCAGGATCGAAAAAATTTAATTCGCCTTCCAAACGATCTTCAGGTGATCCATCGGGATCGCGAGCCCAAAACCAGCTCATATTAGCATCCGTACCCATTAAAGTAGATAACCAATACACATTGCGCACATAACTGGTGCGTGCCTCTAAATCTCTCCACATACCAGATGAAAGGAAATGGGATTCAGAGTTAATGTTGATTTTATTTGGACTAACCGACTCTAAGAAATCATGTAAAATTGCCATCCCATCCCATTTATAGGCATACTTCTTGTGCCATTCAGAATCAATGTGAGGTCTAATGCTCGGGCTGCCCAACGCTTTGGCGTCATGACCTATCATGGTTGTTAGTTCAGTAAGCGCTTCAAAATCGATCCCATGAGAGCGCGAGTCCTCATAGAATGAACGTGGAAACAATTTGATGTGAGTATTAGCTTCTGGATTTACAGAATGTAATTCATCTTGATTAAACTTAAACCACTCCGTACTTCTATCCATATGGTAGCGATTCCAATCATACCATTGTGGGGAGCCTCTTAATGATGTATCAATGGGAATTTCAATTTCAACTGTATCAAAATTATCAAATGATGCACCCCAATTAGAATTTAATTTCTTGATATTTCCCTGATAGGCTTTATTTAGCCAAGATCTGAACTTGTTCCGGGTATAAGATGAGATGTCATTCATCTCATCGTATTTGTAGGTCCAATGATTTTTTTCTGAATACCAATGTGGCTCGTTGGCAAAAATATACCCTAACTCTGTAACTTTTTTGCCTTTTGTGAGTTTCCCGGTATGTCGGATGATTTTACCCCAAACCTCTCTTGCAAGAGGGTTATCTATATCAAAACCCGTAAATAATGAACGACCTTTTCTGATTTCTGGTTCTTTCTTTTCCACCCATTCTGGAATTCCCATAGACCAATAATATAAAAATCCAATATTAGTATCGGGTATATCTGTGAGTTTGCTCATTAACTCTTCATCGAAGGTGCCATCTTCTTTTAATAAAAAAGAGTTAATAGCTCGGTCATGATCTACAGGATAGAGGTTTTCTCCGCCATGATACATGGCTCCTAAATGATCATTGTAAACTTCGGTATTCGTTAAAGGTTGACCAACTGTTTTTGAAAAATAATCATATGGAAAAGAAGGCCTGTTATTGCTAATAAACATGTTGTCTCCCGCTTTGGTATTTTGCCAGTCTACTTTATTGACAGGTCGGCGCCGAATTTCGCCATTAAGTTCTTGTTTTAGAATATCTATCCCTTTATCTAACATTTCGATAACTTTTTTACGCTCATAATCTGGTAATTCTTCGGCAAGTTGTGTTTTGTTTTCAGCATAATACCGTTCATATCCAAACAGTTTCTCAATGGCTTCTTTATTGGCTTCATCCCAATTAGCAAATTTTAGAAACTCTTTAGAAAACCATAATAGCGTTTTTTCTCTGGTTATATCTATAGATTTGTCCTCTGCTTCTTTCATTAAAGATTCAAGAGTCTCAATTTTCTCTAAGGCCTCTTTTTCGTATTTAGAGGATTTGCTACACGCGTTAAGCACTATTATAAATACGAGACCAATTATCAAGGTGTGTTTTGTCATAATAACTAATGATTAATAAGTTAAATTAGATGATGTAAAATAACAATAATCAGAAAGAATAATAATCTTCAATATTACCATGATATAGTATGAATTTAACCAAAGAAGGAAGGAATATTTTTATCTTAGCAGCGAAATTTAGCAGCGAAGAAGCCCATCGGAATTTTGCAGACATCGATCATAAAATCAAGAGGAAATACCTACAATTATACCTAAATGAGTCTGTGTATAAGCTGAATAAAATATTTTTTGGAGAGTGTATCTTCGAAAGGGTTATTTTCTCT
>CAJDVH010000029.1_pt1 | contig 23485 bp, 13 predicted proteins | sample 7391261 | NCBI WGS metagenome assembly CAJDVH01 (sample SAMEA7055694, study PRJEB34461) | soil metagenome | biome: terrestrial ecosystem; feature: Peninsula; material: soil | place: Antarctica | collected 2016 | reverse complement strand
TTAGAATTCTACCGTCCAGCCGTTCATATTATGAGAGCACTAAATAAAGAAGGTAAGCTAAACGAAAATCAAAAACCCTTTTTTGAACCTACAAAGCCAGTTGAAGAATTGTATCATTTAAAAGAAGACCCACATCAATTAAATAATTTGGCGAGTCAACCAGAGTATATAGAGGTTCTAGAAAAACTTCGAGAGCAAACCAAACGTTTTGATATACAAATGTTGCCGGTAAGCACTATATATGAGCCTATAATAACAAAGGGTCCGGAGATAATGGAATGGCTGAAAAAAGAACGTCCAGAAGATTATGCAAGAATGCTAACGGGTGAAGAAATAGGATATAAGAGAATTACAGAATTATATAAAAAGAAAAAAGACAATCAAAAATAGCATAAAGTAATAAATGGTTATTTTAGACATTTTATAAGATGTGCAAATACACTATTGTTGATGGTGAGTTTGTTATCATCTAAAGCGCTAGATAGTCCAACCGATCAAACAAGGATAAGTATTAATTCAGATTGGAAGTTTAAACTCTTAGACGATAAACATTCTGCTAAAGAAGGTTTTCAATCCATGCATTTAAATGATTCAGATTGGGAATGTTAAAGTTTGCCACATATCAATAATCAATGGTAGGGTGTTTATTGGAATCCTAAATCATTTGAAGTCCCAGACTTTAACGATAACAAGAACGCTACCATTGAGCAGGAAGCGGCCGTGATCCATTACATCGATTGGATAAATCGCGAATAGGTCTCGGTACATAATGGCAGGTTTCTTGCTGTGAAAATAGATGTTACAAAACACCTTAAAAAAGAGGGCGAAATTATTTTTGCGATAAGACCTAATAATACAGACAATCCGATTACTGGGCCAAAACCATTAAGTATATTGGACTTAAATATGTTTGGTGGACTTTATAGAAATGTGTAGATAACGGTAAAAGAAAAAATATATATGTCACCCCCCCCTTTTTTGGCCAATAAATAGCGGTCGGAGGAATTTTTATTACATACACCAAAGTCTCCGAAGAAGAATCTGTAGTAAACATCAAATTGTTAATGATAAAGATTCAAGAAAGGTAGGACTAGTTCAGAATTTTTTTTATAAGAACGAAATGCCTATAAAACATAAAAGTGACCAAATAAAGTTAAAGGCGGAAAGTGAATTAGAAACTAGTGGACATTTTTCTTTGATAAATGCGAATCTATTGTCTCCGGCTAACCCGAATTTATATTATTTATAGACCAAATTATTTATTGATACGGAGGAATGGAAAAAATGCATATTCCAAATCTGATGGAAGCTATGTGTATAATTTGTATAGAAGTCCAGGGAAAACTGCCTCCAATTGTGTAAAACAGTATAAAAGAGCCAGAAATAGCAAACTAACGACAAGAAAATAAGGTAAAAACAATAGTTTTTTATAAAATTTAAACAGAAATCTATCGAAAAAATAAATTGATTTAATTTATTGAGAGTTTTGCATCAATTTTAAGTTTATGATATTTATTTACAGGTACGTCAACATTGTTTAAGCCTTATATAGGTTGCCTTTTTTCATCGTTCAATCAAACATTAAAAAAGAGATTTTAAAATGTACTTTCGATTTATCCTTTAAGCTTGATCTGGTCAATCTGGTCAAGCAGATTGAACGCGGAGAGATCCGGGTAATGGAGGTAAGCAAAATTTATGGATTGAGTCTAAATGCCATTTTTAAGTGGCTTCACAATTATTTAGTAATGTATAAAATATAGACACGTGTGATAGTGGAACACAAAATTTTATCTAAGAAAAATGCAGATCTCCAGGGCAGGATTGAGCTTTTGAAGAGATCTTAGATCCAAAAAACAGCTTCGTATTGGTTACTTGGAAAAGGTAGTTGAGGTGGCTTCCGATGAGCTCGGAGTGGTTATCGAAAATAAGTCTAATCGGCTGTAATAGAAATTTTCCAGATGAACATGTCGTCACATGGTCATAAGATGAACGATATCTATGCAATGGCAGGAATAACAAAACAAGGTTTTTATGGTCATTTATCGCGAGCCAAGTAGCTATTGGAAAAGGAAAGTACAATCATTTAATTGGGCAGGGAGATTAAAGTGAATCACAATAAGATGGGCTGTCGTAAGATATTTGATGAGATCAAACCCTATGGACTTGGCTGTGACCGTACGAAAAAGGGCTCTGTTGAACAACGGTTTAGGATACCGCGCAAATACAACTATCAAAGAACGTCCTATGCTGGAGAGCAATTTTACAACAACTTGATCAATAAAAGTGTAATAACGAGCAAGAATAGACTGTTTGTTAGCGATATTATTTATATCCCCATTGGATACAGGAAGCATTACTTATTATGTCAGTGTTAGATGTCTATACGAGGAGTATAAAAGGTTGGTCGCTCTAAATAACCATGAGGATCGGAGATACTCTAGGATTCTCTTTTCTGATGTCAATCGAAGGGGTGAACGATGGAGGGCTCAAGAAACTTGTATTCCACTCTGACAAAGGCTCAAAGTATGGAAGTGACATAATGAAGTCGCACTATAAGCGTACGGAGGTGAATCCAAGTATGGTAAAGCATGGGAAAATGCACATGCTGAATCCTTAAATAGGATATAAAGAATATATTAACTTTGAGGATATAGATATAGCCTTTACAACGGCTAATAAAATACGACTGTGAAAATCAAACTCTGTCCGGTTCATTTTTTCTTCGTTTCAAAATTGTTCAAATCTTGTATTTGATCGATTTTGGAATGTGGCCTAGCAGCAGCGAAACGAACAGACCGGTTCATTTTTATATCCAGATCGAATCTTGTCCTCAAATCTAATATAAAGCTGTTGGATCTTCAAATTCCAATTATGGAGAGGACTTGTCCATTTCTTCTGGATGTTCATCGTTAATAGATACACGAACTTTAACAGCGTCATATCATTGGTAAAGGCACCCTTTGTCTTGGTGACTTTTCGTACATGGCGATAGTAACCCTCCACTGCATTTGTCGTATAGATGATCTTTCGTGTAGGCTCGGTGTATTTAAAATACTGTGAGATGTGCTCCAAGTTGTTTTGCCCTCTTTGGATCACCACGGGATATTTGTATCCCCATTTGAACTCAAGTTTTAATAGGGCGCCCTCGGCCAATTCCTTGCAGGGGGCCCGGTTCATTTTTTAAGGTCCCTGATATATTCCTTTCAATTTTTTTATGCTACATTCTTTAGCGAGTTGCGTATCTGGTGGACGATGCACAACTGGACCTAGGCCGTTGAAAGATACATAGTTTCGCACAAGTAAAGCCCTTGAGATTGTCATTATATGCAATCAGGATGTTCTTCAATTCCCTGATGTTGAGATCGGTGAGCACCTGTAGCCAAAAATCGTCTCCTTCGCTCTAAGGCAGATAGGTTCCGAGAATTTTTTCTGTACTATGTGTTTCTACCCAAAATATTGTAGAGTGCCTTATGCAAGACCTTTCCATCGACCTTTGTCTTGTAATGCATGGCATCCAACCATACAATGCAGTAAAGGGTTTCTAAGGGACGGTTCTGCGATGCCTTCATATTCGGGATGATGCAATCGGTGATCTGGTTTAGGACCATGTGGGAGATCTCGGTATCGTACATCTCTTTTATATGCAAGGAGATATTACGATAGCTCATACCTAGTCCGTAAAGACCAATGATCTTATCCTATAGGTTGTCGGCAAGGATACTCTTGGCGCTTTTTGACCAGCCCGGGTTCAAAACTACTCCGGCGATTTTGGAGAGTATATATATCAAAGGTACCAAAACCGCTCTTGATGGTTTTTTTGCCATAGCTATTGCGCTTGTTCCCCTGGACCGTTCTTGCTCCTTTCATCTCTAATTCAAGGGCTTTCTCTATAAAATTTTTAAGCATCGGAGCGATTGCACCATCCTTGCCAAAAAGGCTCTGACCGAAATGAATTGTTCTAGTGCCTTTGTTTCCAACTCTTGTTGTTCTTGATGTTGTTATAATATCTGATTAAAATTAAACAAAATTTTTAATCATACAAAATTCAGTTTACACTCTCTAAAATGCTATCCAAACGGATCTAACTATATAATAATGAAAGACCACATGTTTCATTAAATAAAATGAAACCAAAAGAATTCGAAACTTATTTTGTTAGCTTAACCGATCAGCATAAATCGAAATATAAGATAAACCAGAAACAAGGCAATCTTATTCAGGCATGCTAACATAGTGAACTTTCATCAAATAGTTAATTATCATACACGGCACACAATAAAAAGCTTAGCAATGACGTCATTGCTAAGCTTTAATAAATATTTTTAAATCTTAAATAATATGTATCGGTTGTCTAAGACATGACAAACAAATCAAACTCACAATTATTTATAATCTGGATTTTGTTCTAATAGTGGATTTTTATCTAAAGCGTCTTGTGGCAACGGCCATTTGTAATGTTTTGGCAGGAAGACCCTTTTTGACACTGGGTCACCGTTAAATCCATTCAAAACTTGTTCTGCAATTCCCCAACGTTTTAGATCAAAATATCGCGAATTTTCCAGTGGAAATTCAACACGACGCTCATTCCGTATTTTTGCTCGCAAGGTTACCGGATCCTTAGATATAACTGCTGGATAGTTGGCAACATCAGTATAGTCAACACCATAAGCTCTGGCACGCACTTTATTAATTGCATCTAAAACTGTTTGATCAATATCATTATCTTCAATTTTGGCTTCAGCATACATTAATAGAACGTCGGCATAACGGATATGGATAAAATCGGTTCCGTCGTTTATAGGTTGAACTAATGTATTCATTACATTGGCTGTGATTCCTTTGGAAAACACAAACCCACTCTTTGATTTAATTTCAACCAATGGATTCCAATTCCCTTCAAAAACTGTTGCTAATAGTCTAGGATCCCTATTCAATGTCGGTTTGGTATTATCATACAACGGGGATTCTTCTATCGAAAGACCATCTGAACATTCATAGGAATCAACCAAATTTCGCGTTGGATGAAGATTGCCCCAAAAGCCTATTACTGTTTGAACAGAATAACCTGGTGATTCTCCTGGAACATTGGTCATTTTGATAGAAAAAATAATTTCGGGATTCGCATCTTGACCCGCTTCTAAAAACAAGTTTTCATATTTTGCTGATAGTTGATATTGACCTCCATCCATAACTTCTTTTGCAGCCATGGCCGCTTCTTTATATTTTTTAGTATAAAGCAGTATTTTAGCTTTCAATGCCAAAGCCGCCTCTTTCTTTACATGTCCATCGTATGTGGCGGATGGAAGATATTGGATTGCTGTGTTCAAATCTGTCAGGATTTGGGCAAATACTTCGGCTTGGCTGCTTTTCGCAGTGTACTGATTTTCGACCGTACTGGCTACAAGTCGTATCGGCACATCGCCATAGGTTGCTGCCAAATAATAATAGAAATATGATCGTATGAAAAGCACCTCGCCTATCCAAACGTTTTTTACATTATCACTGACCACAACCTTATCAATATTTTCCAAAAACTCATTACAACTATTAATACCTACATAACAGACCGCATAAAGCCCTTTTATTGCATTTTTGGATTGGCCATCGGGATTAGGACTTCCAATTGCCAAATCACGAAATCCATTGTCGCGAGCTCCATAGGCATTATCTGTCATTTCATCCCATGCTTGGAATAATTTGGGGCCACCATTTTTATCAAAAGTAATTTCTGATAGAAAATTAGTTTGTAATTGACCGTAAATACCTGTTAAAGCCATTTGTGCATCTGCCTCAGTTTTCCAGAATGTACCACTTGAAAGGGCGTCACCCGGTTGTTTGTCTAAAAAATTATCACTGCAGCTCATTAAAGTAAGAATAATTACTACCAACATGATTTTATTTAAAAATATAATTCTCATAATTTATGTTTTAATATAATTAGAAAGTCAGTTTAATTCCAAAGGTGTACGATTTTGAAATCGGATACGTAGATGAGGCTGTAATTTCAGGGTCAAGGTTGAAAAGATTGTCTTTGGTTAAAGTGAACAAATTGTCCCCGGAAAAATAGAGCTGAGCACTCTTTAATTTCAAATATTCAATGAATTGATTAGGAACCGAATAGCTAATCATTATATTTTTCATTCTTAAATAAGAACTATTCATCAACCAGAATGAATTTATATATTGGGTAGCCCCATAGCTACTTAATGGTTCATTATAAACAGCCGGTAACTTCGTATTTTGGTTTTCAGGCGTCCAGGAATCAGTGATCCATACAGATGGTGCATTTCCGTCCTGGAGGAAAGGCTCAACTCCAGCCCAGTTACGATATGTTTTCATGCCCGTAACTCCTTGCCAAAATGTGCTTATCTCAATATTTTTATATTTTCCTGAGATATTAGCACCATAAAGTAAGGAGGGATGTTGCCCACCAATATGGATACGGTCGTTTTGATCAATTATGTTATCACCATTTTGATCTTTTAAGCGAATACCTCCAAGATAAGGAGGTAAAGGTTGTGTTGGAGCATTGGCGATATCTTCAGCCGTGTTAAAATACCCATTGCTTTCATACATGTAATAATTTCTAAATGGATATCCTTCCTCATTGACGGTTTGTCCCCCGATTTCCGTAGCTCCATATTTTACCAATTTGTTCTTATACCAAGAGAAATTAGAACTTACTTTAAAGCTAAAATCTCCAATATTATTGTTATGCCCAATTACGATATCCCAACCGGTATTTTTCATTTCTCCTTGATTTACTTGTGGTCCAGCAGCTCCTGCTTCCACAGACACCTGTAGTTGGCGCAGGATATTAGAAGTAACCTTATGATAGTAATCCACATTCACGAAGATCAAACGATTTTTTGAGGTAAAATCTAAACCAATATCGGATATCGTGGTGGTTTCCCAACTAATATCAGAATTTGTAAATTTCTCTAATGCCACACCTGTACTTATGCCCGTGCCAAAAGGGTAGCTATGAGAACCAGTAGAATGTGTATTCACGTAATCTTTAACATTTGGATCGCCGAATTCGTAGCGTGATTGATAAGGATAATCATTACTGCCATCGTTACCCAGCTTCCCCCAAGAAGCCCTAAGTTTAAGTTGGCTGATGAAATCGATTTTCTGAATAAATGGTTCACGTTCCAAGCGCCATCCTACTGATAAAGATGGAAAATAGCCTCTGCGATTACTTTCTTCAAAACGACTGCTTTCATCTGTACGGAAGTTAAATTCTAGTAAATATTTATCATCATAAGAGTAGTTTATGCGAGAAAAAGCACTTCTTACGCTACTTTCGGTGGAAGAGCCAGATGCTAACTGGTTAGCAGTTCCAACTCCATCTAATTCGATAATAGATTGGCTAGGAACACCAAAGCGAGTCGAATTTGTCCATTCATGTCTTCTGGCTTCCTGACTATATCCGGCCATAACTTTGAAATCGTGATTTTCTATCATTTTATTATAAGTTAGTGTTGAATAGAAGGTCGTTAATTTTGAAAATAGATTCCCTACGCTAATTTCTGAAGGATCACGCGTTGTACGTAAATATTCGCCAGTCCGGTAATTATATTCGTCATGTTGCAATTTTTGATTGGTTGAACGTGTATAATCATACTTATAGGCTCCTTTTACATCAAGGACAAGGTTATTTAAAATTTTAGCATTTGCGAAAAGGTTTCCATTAAAGTTATGTTTTTTATCACTGTAGCCATTTTGACCATAGGTCTCAATCATTGGGTTTACTCGAGTAAATCCTTCATCAAAGATTAATCCATCTGGATCTAAATCTGAGCCTGAAAAAGCTTTTGCGGCATAATGTCCGGTACCATCCAAGGTATAAGGCCCCCAATTGGGACGAGTTTCCCATGCTTTTGTAAAGGCAGTATTTGAATCGGGTTCTGGCCCTTTTCGATCAGAAGCCAAACCTATAATTGCTCCTCCTACCGATATGTTTTCACGGATAGCTGTCCTAAAATTTAAGAAAACATTTTTCTTATTATAATTTGATTTTACCATCAAACCCTCCTGATTCCAGCTATTTAAAGATAGGTTGTAGGTCGTTTTCCCTGAAGTTCCATTAATCCCAATGGTATTTTTTATCACCGTTCCGGTTTGAGTAAGAAGATCTGTCCAATCAGTATTTGGGTATAATGGATCATTTTTCGCGTTGCGGTAAGCATCAATAACATTTTGCGGATACCCTCCTGTTGCTGACCCTTTTGAAGTTATTAAAGATCGGTTATAAAGATCCATAAAGTCGGCCGAATTAGTGATCATATTAGGTAACATGCTAGGTGAATTAAAAGCATAACTGCCATCATACGAGATGGTCATTGCTTCTTTACCGCCTGTCTTGGTTTGAACAAGAATGACCCCGTTGGCAGCTCTTAGACCATAAATAGCGGCGGATGATGCATCTTTTAATACATTTACCGACTCGATCCAAGTGGGATCAAGATCTTCGAGATTTCCTTCAACACCATCAATCAAAACCAATGGGGAATTGTTACTTCCAAAAGAGTTAATACCTCGAATGCTTATATTTAATCCTTCATCCCCAGGGCTTCCGTTTGTTTGAGAAATGGTTAAGCCTGGAATTTGCCCTTGTAAAGCCTGAGCAGTGTTCTGAACAGGACGATTTTCAATTGTTTCACTTGAAACCATTGAAACTGCACCTGTAAGATTGGCTACTTTTTGTTGTCCATATCCCACTATGACCACTTCGTCCAATTGGCTGGAATCTTCAGATAAACTGATATCAATGGTTAATTTGTCGCCCACAAGAACCTCTTTTGTAACGAAACCAAGATAACTAAATGACAAGATGGAAGTATTAGTTACACTAATAGAATAGTAACCATTAAAATCCGATTGTGTACCATTGGTAGTTCCTTTTTCAATAACATTTGTTCCTGCCAAGGGAAAACCTGCACCATCGGTAACTATACCCGAAACAATATTTTGACCATAAGACGTCAAACCTGAACATAACATCAGTACAAAAAGTGAAATTACCCACTTTTTAAAAAAATTAAATTTAATTTTTTTCATAATTATCTTGGTTAAATTAATTTGTAAAATAAAATAATCTCAAAGTTTACACTGTTATATATGTAGGTGATAAAAATACTTTAAATCTTGAATTCCATATGTATCTCTTGGTAAGATCAATGTATCTCTTGATAAATTTAATTCACTTTAAAAATCCATCTCTTTGCAGGTGGGAATGTTCTGATGACTGTGCCTTAAACTTTCATTATGAGTAAATATAAGAAACTCGGCCATGCTATTATGAATTTGAATATTACGCTATAAATGCATTTAAGTTGGAAAATGCATAAAAACAAAAGGATTAATTATAGAAGCAGAACATCAGTCAAATGATGTGCCAACATCCATTTTTGAAATTCCTTGTAGTTATTTTAATATATAAAAATGAAACATACACATTTCTTTATTATCCTAGTAGCTATAATGTTTGTTACTTGTAAAATAAGCCCCAAGCAAAAGCTTAAATAACTGAGGCAAGTGAAGAAGAACGACCCAACATCCTGTTTTTATTAGCAGACAATTTAGATTATTGCGAATTAGGTTCCTACGGTCAGAAAACTATTATAACGCCATTTTTAGAAAGCTAATTGGGCAAAGTATGAAGTTTACAATCTTTTATGCAAGAAATTCTGTGTGTTCACCATCTCGTGCGGTTTTTATTGCAGGTAAAAGTTCGTCTATCGATACAATTCCTGGTAATAACGGATTGATGACAGATGGCAGTTGGGACAAAGCTTTATTAAGAAAAGACGAAGTGACCCTTGGAGAAAGGATGACTGATGCAGGATACGAAATCGCATTTATTGGAAAATGGCACCTTGGTGATACTAATCATTTATTGATGGGCACAGGTAAGAGGATTTAATAATTCAGTACAAGAGAATTGGAATCGTAATGGCGGAAAATTTTTGATGGCCCTATGGGATATATTAACGGAATGAAGGATTCTATTAATTACGATTGGACCAAATAGCAAAGTCACGATAAGATTAGAACGGATTTAGCGTTAAAGTATTTAAACAATAGAGAAAGAGAAAAACCATTTTTCCTGTTTATTTCTCATAGAGCACCACACGAAGCGGAAATAGTAATAGGAAATAGGACAATTTATTCTTAAAGTGGTTGGATTGAGCCAGATTGAATCCTTGCTTCCCCAATTACATTTCTGGACAATTATGTACATATATTACTCCATAAATTGGAGGCTACAGGTGATCTTGATAACGCCATTATCTTTTTAACGAGCGACAATGACCCTAATAGTGAAGGGATGGATACCATCATGAATTCTTTGAAAGCAAGGGTGTTTAAACGGTTATAATTTAGATGTCTATGAAAGCGGAATTCGCGACCATTTTTTGCTTATTGGAAAGGATAAATAACGTCTGGATAAGTTTAAGATTATATTGGTGGAGCACAAGATTTAATGCTAACAATGTCCGATATTATTGCTATGAAAACGCCGAAGCAATTCAAAGTTATTTCATTACATCTAGCACTTACGGGGAAAGAACAACCAGAACACGACCAAATTAATATAGAGTCGTTTTTTGGGGGCGAAAAAGAGTTTCTCAATCTCTTCTCTATGGAAATTTAAAAGGCCTTAGATATGGAGCACATAATACTATTCAGATTTATCATTTCAGTAAAGATATTGGTAAAGAGCATGAAATTGCAGATCCAGTATCTCCTATTTTTAATGACAATAGATCGACATATGGAAGTGATTTTTGGGGTACCATGGGAACAGATATAATTTTTGGAGAAAAAATGGGCTATTTCTACTTCAAATAATATTCTTGGCCCACTTTGGAGTATAAGTTATAAAGGTATTTTGTTTGCCAACTTGGTTTTAGAAAATGTACCAAACATCACATTTGATGATGAATTAAGAAAAAAGGAGATTTTGGCTGAGGCTCGTTTTTTACGTGCATTTTATTACTTTGATTTGGTAAACTCTTTTGGAGGCGTACCAATTATTGACAGACCTTTAAATATAAATGAGTATAATGTGCCAAGAGCTACCAAAGAAGACACTTACAAATTTATAGAAGAAGACTTAAAGGCAGCGATTGCAGATTTGCCTTCAAGATTGGACAAAGATGCTAGTTATATAGGTCGTGCTGATAAGGGTGCCGCATTGGGAATGATGATGCGTGTCTCTTTGTTTCAAAATAAAATGGGTCAGGTAGAAACTTATGGAGATCAATTGTTTGCCTTAGGTTTTGAATTAACTCCAGATTACAGCATCATTTTTCAACCAGAAGGCGAGTGGAATTCAGGTTCACTTTTTGAAATTAATTTTGTTACCGATGCAAGTAAATTGGGTACAGGAATTCCAGCACGTGTAAACCCTAATAGCAATGGGGGTGGTGGATTTATTCAGGCAAGAGATGAATTAAGAAATGAATATGAGGTAAATGATCCTAGATTGAATGCGACCTTGTTCTATAAAGATGCTCCTTATGGTACAGATTGGTATGTAAGAAAGTATTCTTGGGCGCCATACACCAGATATGATAAGCCTACAATTGGAGGTAATAATAATAGTGCAAATAATGTGAGAATTATAAGGCTTGCAGATGCCTATTTGATGTATGCCGAAGCTATTTATAAATCGGATCCTGGAAAAGCAATTGAGTATGTAAATAAAGTTAGAACAAGAGCAAGAGGTAATGAGTTACCTATCGTAGTACCAGATTTGCCTCCAACACTAAGCGGAGGACCTCTGTTAGATGCCATCTATCATGAAAGGCGTGTGGAGCTGGCCGGTGAAGGACATAGGTTCCATGATTTAGTAAGAACAGGAAGAGCCGCAGCTTTATTAACGAAATATGGGTTTATCGAAGGAAAACATGAGGTACTTCCAATACCAATTGATCAAATAACTTTGTCTGAAGGGGTCTTGCTTCAAAACCCAAATTATTAATTAAAATATAAACTTTTCAGGTTTTATTAATGTTTAAGTTATCAGCAAATGAGATTAACGAAAAACTAGAAAAGAGAGATATATAAAAGTGTTAAGAAGTACAACATACTTAAATACAACATACTTAATATAGAAATTTGAGTTTGTTGTTAAATACAAAAACCTTGGTTTCATGAAAGATATGAAAACCAAGGTTTTTTACTATAAGAGACATTTAATTTACTCATATATACAATTTCTAACAGTCGAAAAGCAAGATTTGTGTTAGAACCAATTAACATTATATATGAAAATCAATAAATTTCACTTAACATTTAAATTGTTTTCAATTTTTGCAATTGGCATAATTGCTTTTGTTGCAAGTTGTTTCACAATTTTTATATCAGAGGAAGTGGTTATATTTGATTTAAGTATTTCGGAAGATGCCACGCCTGAGGTAGTAAAACGTATTTTAATGGCCAGTGATAATCCCATTTCAGAAATTAAGTTTGAAAAAGGTACCTATCATTTTTATCCAGACAAGGGCTTTGAAAAATTTGTGTATTTATCGAACCATGGCGATTTAATGACGAATACGCCTTTTCCTATAGAGAATTTTAAAAATTTAGTTATTGATGGGCAAGGGTCGACTTTTATTTTCCATGGTGTTATGATTCCTTTTTTGATAGAGGAAAGTGAGAATATTACTGTAAAAAATGTATCTATAGATTGGGCGGAGGCGTTTCACAGTGAAGGACTGATTGTTGCCAATGATAGCGTTAAAAAAACGTTTGATATGCAAATAGCTGATGAATATCCCTATGAAATCCGTAACGGGCAAATATATTTTATAAAGTCATATTATGAACATAGTTTAGGTCAGTCCATTTTATTTGATCCAGAAAGAAAGGCTATTGCTTATCATACAGAAGCATATACAGGAATTTCTACAAAAGTGCAGAATAAGATTCAAAATAATATTAAGAAAATAAAATATAAGTATGAACATGATGCACGTGCACCAGAATATAAAAATATAGGGGTAGAAGATAGGCTTCGTGTTGAAGAATTAAAACCTGGTTTAGTGCGGGTTCATAATCATAAAAAGGATATGCCGCCTGTAGGGTTAGTTCTTACCATGAAAGGTGAGCAAGGGTTTAATAGAGTATCTCCAGCATTCAGGGTTTCGCACACTAATGGGTTTAATGGTACTAACGTAAATGTCCATCATGCGGGTGGCATGGGCATTATAGCCGAAAACTCATCAGATTTAATTTTAGACAATTTTAATGTTACCCCTTCAAAGGGACGTATGGTGTCAACAACTGCAGATGCAACACACTTTGTGGGCTGTAGTGGTAAAGTAGTTTTGAAAAATAGCACCTTTAGCAATCAATTGGATGATGCAACCAATGTACATGGAACTTACCAAAAGATAGTAGACATTTTAGGAAGCAATAAAATAGGTGTTCGAATGATGCACCACCAACAAAAAGGGTTTGTAATTGGCCAACCTAATGAAACCCTTGGATTTGTGAGATTAGAAAATTCTTTTTTTCCTTATGAAAAAACAACGATTAAAAGTATAGAATACATTAATAGCAGATATCAGATAGTGACACTTAATAAAGAGTTACCTAATACTTTAAAAGTAGGCGATTTAATTGAAAATTTAGATGGTTATCCCGATTTATTAGTACAAAACTGTAAAATAATTAACAATAGGGCAAGAGGTTTGTTAATCTCTAATCCTGTTAATACCGTTATAGAAAATAATTATTTTAGTACAGAAATGGAAGCCATTCTTATTCCTGTGGAAAGTAGCAACTGGTTTGAATCGGGGAATGCTGCAAACGTCATTATCAGGAATAATAAATTTCAAGACTGCCAACATGGTGGGCATAATAGAGGGGTTATTCGTTTTGTAACCGATGATGATAATGAAAATATTGCTTTCAAGAATATAGAAATAAGTAATAATACTTTCAATCAATTTGATAATTTAATACTCGAAGTTTCTAATACTGATGGTCTGAAATTTACGAATAACACAATCACAAACTCTGGCACATTTCCAAAATTGCATCCTGAAAACCCAGTGATTAAGGTGAAATCTTCTAAAAACATAATTTTTAAAAATAATAAATATTCGGGATCTGTTGATTCTGAAAATATTCTTTTAACGGATAAATCTACACCAGCTTTAGAATTCAATTAATAATGAATTAAAAACTTATTTTGTGACCAATCAAATTCTATTAATTAATTAATTAAACCAAAACTAAATGAAACTAAACAAAAATAATAAAGGGGTGGGGAGTTGGAAACCATTATTACTTTTAACTTTAATTATATCTTTAAGTTTTTCCGTGAAATCTCATGCACAAGAACTTACGGTTAAAGGAAATGTTACGAGTAGTGATGATGGACTGCCAATTCCTGGCGTTGCTGTTTTGATACAAAACACAAGTATTGGAGCTGTAACCGATTTTGATGGTGATTTTTCTATCAATGCCAAAATTGGAGATGTGCTTGAGTTCACTTATTTAGGTATGGAGACCAAAATCGTTAAGGTGACAGGAAGTCAAATGAACGTTAACATGGAGCCGTCTTATGAAGACTTAAATGAAGTGGTAGTTGTGGGCTATGGTACTGTAAAAAAGAAAGAAATTACAGGCGCCGTAAATAGGGTAGATGCTGAGGATATTGAACAATTTGTAACATCAGATGTTTCATCGAGATTGCAAGGACAAATAGCGGGTGTTAGTGTAACTTCAAGTTCTGGCGAGCCAGGAGAAGCTGCAAATATTCAAATTAGAGGAGTGACCTCTCTAAGTGGAACTAATACTCCCCTATACGTTGTTAATGGAATACCTCAAATTGGAGACCCTAGATTGTCGGCTAACGAAATAGAAACGATTGATGTTCTTAAGGATGCAGCTTCAACGGCCGTTTATGGTTCTCGTGGTGCGGCAGGTGTTATATTAATAACGACTAAGTCCGGTAAAGAAGGCTCTTTAAGTATAGATTTTGATACAACTTCTGGGTTTCAATTCTTAGGACAAGGTACTCCGTTAATGGACACAGATGATCAATTGTTTTTTGATATCATGACATTTAATCATTTTGGCGGTTTTGAACCTATTGTAACTAACAATCCAAAATGGTTAAACAACGATAATAAATTTGACGACTATGTATTGGTTAATGCCGCAGAGATCAAAACATATAATTTGAATATATCTGGAGGCACAAAACAGTTTTCGTATAATGCAACAGGAAGTTTGTTTGATCAAGATGGCTCACTTATCAATTCTAATTTTAAAAGATATAATGGTCGTATCTCTTCAAGATATAATACCGATAATTGGACAATTAATGCGAGTGTGGCAGTCACTAATGAAAACAGAAGACGTGCAAGTAACGGATTAATTGTAACCGCTAGTCGATATAAACCTTATTTTCCAAAAATTGATCCGGACGCCGATGCAGCAGTAGTGAATAGTTCTGGAGGAACTAAAACCCCAGCTGTAGCACTAGGGCAAGCTCTAAAGAGAAAAGATGATGGTACAAGTGACCGTACGAATATTAGCTTAGGGATAACTCGAAAAATCACAACGGATTTAGATTTTATAACCAATTTGGGTTCATCAATTACTAATGATTATAGAAATGTTTTTGTTCCAAAGTTCGATTTGTTTAATGTAGATGATGGTACCACAGAAAACGATCCTACAAAAAGTGGTGTTAATGTTAGCGCTTCTAGGACAACAAAATTTAGTTGGGACGCAGGTTTAAGTTACAAGAAAAAAATTGGTAAACATGACATTGCAGTTCAAGGAATAATAACTTTTGAAGAGGATAACAATAAACAGTTTTTTGCATCAATAGAAGGTATAACCAATAATTCGATTCATGTGCTTAATGGTGGTACGATTAATAAAGATGTCGGTAGCGGCTTTGATTATACAACCAAACGAATAGGGACTTTAGGCAGGGTGCAATATAGCTATGATGAAAAGTATGTTTTATCTGCATTAGCACGTTATGATGGGTCTTCAAGGTTTGGTAGAGAGTTTAGATGGGGAACCTTTCCATCAATTGCAGCAGCTTGGAACATATCTAGTGAGCCTTTTTGGAAACCGCTAAAAGGAACTATTAATAATTTTAAGCTAAGATTAAGCCATGGTGAAGTAGGTAATGATAGTTTTAATGATTATGCATTTGCGAGCACCATTGCTCCGTTTGCAGATTATGTGTTTGATGAAAATGATGGTTCTGTAAGTTTTGGCTCAGCTATAAGATCTTACGCAAACAGAGATGTTAAATGGGAAACATCTGTTTCGGACAATATAGGAGTAGATCTCTCCTTTTTTAGAAATAAATTTACATTCACGCTAGATTATTACAGCACAAAAAAGAGAGATATGCTATTTCCAATAACTTTACCAGGTTCGTCAGGAGCATATTACGACCCCAATTTAATTCTCAATGTGGGTAACATGACTAATGAAGGGTTTGAAATAGCAGCTAATTACAGAGCTTCTATAGGCAAAAGCAAACTTAGAATTGGAGGAACCTTTACGTCCAATAGTAATGAAATAACAAAAGTGGCAAGTAATAGTATTATTTTTAATAATACTTCAACATTAATCGGTGGAGATAACTCTTCGGCTGTTAGTGTTATCGCTAAAGGTTATGAAGCGGGTGCATTCTTCTTGTACGAAACAAATGGAACCATACAAACCCAAGAACAGTTAAATGCTTATAGGCAGTTCCCTTCTAGGATAAATGCCAATTTTGGCGATTTAATTTATATTGATACTAATGGCGATGGAAATATTACAAATGAAGATAGAGTTTACAAAGGGAGTGGTTTGGCAGATTTTGAATATGGATTTAATCTCAGATGGGACATTGGGGCTTTTGATTTTTCAATGAACTTATTTGGTATCGTAGGCGCAGAGATTTTAAATGGGAATAGAGCCGCCACATATAACTACCAACGTCATCAAGATTTGGTAAATCAATGGACACCAGATAACCCATCATCAAATATTCCTGCGTTTAGAGGGGATTCAAAAGATCATCCTAATTATGCTGGCACAACCGATTATTGGTTGGAGAACGGCGATTACTTAAGATTGAAACAGGTTACCTTAGGGTTTTCTTTACCTATCGAAACCTGTGAAGCAATAGGTTTAACTAAATTTAGAATTTATGCCAATGCGCAGAATCCATTAACTATTACGGATTATAATGGATATGACCCAGAAATAGGTGGCAACAATGTGGCTCGAAGAGGTATCGATCAATCTAGATATCCAATTTCTGCTACCTACAGTTTAGGTTTGAAACTTGCTTTTTAATAAAAAACTCATAAAAAAATGAAAACATATTTAATAAAATTATCAATTCTCGTTGTAAGCATAGTGGTATTGCAATCTTGCGATAATTATCTTGAAGAAACTAACCCTAATGAGATTTCTGCTGATACTTATTGGGAAAATCTAGACCAATCTGACACCAATTTAACATCTGTATATGCCGCTATGCTAAATTCATTTATTGTGGGTGCAAGAGAAGAAGCCTGGAGATCAGATATGGCTTTTCCAGGAATTAGAGATGGTCAAATAAAAAACACGGCTTTAAATTTATATTCTCATATTATTACTGAAGACAATGAGTTTATAAATGAAAGATGGTCGGCTTTATATCAAGTTGCCTTTAGAGCAAATCAAGTTATTGAGGGACTAAACGGTATGAAAGATGATTTAAAAACCGATCAACGATGGACAGAACAAATGGGACAAGCCAGATTTTTTAGGGGTTTGGCGCATTTCTATCTGCATAGTTTATATAATAATGGTAAAATAGTGATAAGAGATTTTATTCCTGCTACTCAGGAAGAGTTTTCCAAACCATTGAGTTCATCAGAAGAAGTCATGGATTTCTTTAGAGCAGATTTACAGTATGCCTATGAAAATTTACCGGCAACTTTTTCTGAAAAGACTAGAGTAACAGCAGGTACTGCCGCTACTATCCTTGGTACAAGCTATTTATATTCAGCCTCAGATGATCCTGCAGATTATCAAGTAGCTAAAACTTATTTTGAAGATGTAATTAATAATAGTTCTTACGGTTATAAATTGGTTCAAGATGTAAGTATTATGTTTACAGAGGCGGGAGATTTTAATTCAGAGTCTATTTTTGAAATTAATTATACCGTGAATCACCAAATTGAAGATTCACAATTTGACGAAGAAAGCTTTTTTACACGAAATGCTAGGTATTCAGCTCCTAGAGAGACAGGAGGATCAAATGCTAACGAACAATTTACGGCGGCCTCATGGCTTGTACACGCCTATGCTAATGAAACCCTCGATATGAGTGATCCAAGAAACAAAGTTACAGATCGGGGAACAGGTGATGAGAGATCAAGAAAAGTTTCTCTAAGAGCCTCTGCTATGATTGCCATGGTGAACGATGAAGATACGGAATACTATAAAGCACCTTCAGCACCAATTTTAGTCAATTTTGGTAGTACTCAAAGAAAATATGGTTACTTTAAAAAATATACTAACCATGATGTGGTCAAAGATGAAAATAATACGGGTAACACCAGCTGGAAGTCCGGTAAAAACGTGATTATCAATCGCTTGTCAGATGTTTACTTAATGTATGCTGAATGCTTATTGTTGGGAGATAATGACATCCAAGGAGCCATAGATTATATCAATCCTGTTCGTGAACGTTGGGGATTACAATTACTTGATTCTACTGCGGATCTTATTGACGGGACACCGTATTCGGTTCAATCACTCATGGATCATCTTATGTACGTTGAACGTCCTTTAGAATTGTCGGTTGAAGGAGTATCTACTAGAGTTATAGACCTACGAAGATGGGGAGTGGCGAGTGAGAGATATTCTGATCTAGCTAGTCAAAAATTCTACGTAATAGATTATGATTATTATGATGATCAGAGTGGCTCTATCATGACACGAAAGAATTCTTTGGTAAGAAAAGGCTTTAGCCCGGATCCTGATGTTAACCCACAGGTAATTCAAGAATATGAAGCAGCGTCACAGTTCTATACTAATGGATATTTTCCTTTACCAACCATTGAAACTTTAAATAATAAAGAAGTTTCCGGTATCATCAACTAGTTAAAAATGAGAAATATGAAAAATATATATGTTATTTTAATTTTATTATCTGCGCTATTTATTAGTTGCGATAAAGATGATTATGAAGCTCCTTATGGTGATTATTCCAGTTTTATTTGGTTGACGACTAATGGGTTTGAAGGAACAGATTATGTCTCGGCACTAAATGATTATATTGGCTTCAGTGATGTTTCAAAAAACGCAATAGAGCATACTTGGAAAATTCCATCCGGTACAAAAATGTTGAGCAATGATTTTACAGAAAATGATTCGATCTATTCTCAGTATATAATCAGTTCAGGACCTGCTAGCTCAAAAGAGAAATTACTCAACGTTCTATTTGTAGAATCAGGAGTAAAAGAAATTATATTGAAAAATGTGTTTAGAGATTCCGTAAAAGATGCTATTAAAATGGATGGAAGCTGGGTTGTAGAAGAAACCTTTACCGTAACTGTCTTTGATGATATAAAACCTGCATTCAAAGTCATGCGAGGCGAAGTGGAAGTACTTAGTATAAGCGAAAGCGATATGCCCGATGCTGCTAATAGGGCATCATGGCCAACAGTAACCATTGAAGACGGTGAAGAACTAACCTACGTTGATATGACAACGGTTGGTGAACCAGACGCAAGAACTTGGACTTTTGAAGGTGGTCATTTAGAGACTAGTAATGCGTCATCAGTCAAAGTACTTTACAATAGTTTAGGAAACTTTTTCGCAGGACACATTCTCTCTAAAAGAAACCTGGCGGAAAAGCCTAAAGGACAATCTTCAAAAATAATCCCTTTAAATATTAAAGTAATTCCTTCAACAAAACCCTTTGTCATCAACGGCGGAGTAATTGAAGAGGCATCCGGCGTTATATCATTTAAAGTTACTGGTGAGGTGAAGGATATAACAGAGTTGAAAGACAATTTTATTGTACATGTTGTTAATGATGTAGCTGGATTTAATCAAAATATAGCGGTTGAATCAGTAAAGGTAAATCCCAATGACGCCACTCAAATAGATTTGGTCTTATCGGAAGCAATTTATAACAGTGACGAAGTTACTATCACGTATGAATCAGGTTTTATAGAATCTGTAGATAATAGATTATTAGAAAGCTTTGGTCCGATAAACGTAAAAATGAATTTTAATGGCGTTATGAACGTAGCAGGATTTACAGGTTTTGAAGCAGAATATAGTGGGAATGGAAATCAGTTTAAAAAGGCAAATACGGAGGGCTATTTTGCTCAACATAATGCCAATAATGAAAGTGGGCCGTTATATTATTGGAGAGATGCTTCTATGGCATATGAAGGAAAAAGTTCAATGAAATTTGAAACTCCATCTTCAGGAATCCCCAAATTGGCACGGTTACAAGGCAGTGATTTTAATACTTTAAGCCCTGTAACTGCAGGAACGTATATTCCTTCCCTATGGGTTTATATAGATGCTGGAACTACAATGAAAATTATAGAGTATAATTTCACTTCAGATATACGTTTGGAATTTGATATATCTTCTGCACCAAAGGAGCAATGGGTTCAGCTTAAATTGCCAGAAATTAACGTTGGAGATATTAACACGGGAAGATTAGATATTGAAATAGCAGGAGCAGGTCAAGACGATGCCAGGGTTCAAAAACTTTGGTTAGATAGTTTTGATTTGTTAATCGTAGAACAACGTAAATAACTTTATAAATATCAAACTGGGTTAAATTTTAATTAATTTATAAACTTTAAACCCACTTCATTCAAAAGAGATACAATCCATTAAATTTTTAGATTTTGAATCAAAATCTTCGTTTAAGCAATAAAATATTTGTTATGAAAAATAGTATAAAAACCATGATGCTGATAGCCCTGTTAATTGTTTTCAGTGGGTGTAAATCAGATAGGAATAAAATTCAGTCAAAGTCTGACACTTTAAATGACACAATTAAGAAACCAAATGTTGTTATTATTTATTTGGACGATTTAGGTTATGGCGATCTTAGTTCTTATGGTGCAACGGAATTGCAAACACCCAATATAGACGCTTTGGCTTCTGGAGGAGTGAGGTTTACAAACGGTTACGCAACTTCCGCAACTTGTACTCCAAGCAGGTATGCATTGCTCACTGGCATGTATCCATGGCGCAATAAAGATGCTAAAATTTTGCCAGGCACTGCTCCACTTTTAATCACCACAGAGCAACAAACCTTGCCTAAAATGTTTAAAAAAGAAGGCTATCAAACCGCGATTGTTGGAAAGTGGCATCTAGGATTAGGTTCTGGTAATGTCAATTGGAATGAAAGGATTTCTCCGGGTCCCAACGAAGTTGGTTTTGACGAAGCCTACATTATGGCTGCTACTCAAGATCGCGTACCAACGGTATATATTGAGAATGGCTATGTCGCAAATTTAGATATAAATGATCCTATTCATGTAGATTACGAAAGTAATTTTGATGGAGAACCAACTGCAATTTCCAACCCAGAGCTATTGACAATGAAATGGCATCATGGTCATAATAACTCCATTGTTAACGGTATACCGAGAATTGGATTTATGAAAGGAGGAGAGTCTGCAAAATGGAGTGATATAGATATGGCGGATCACTTTCTGGAAAGAGCGCAAGATTATGTAAGGACTCACAAAGACAAACCGTTTTTTTTATACTATGCAATGCAACAGCCACATGTACCAAGAACACCACATCCAAGATTCGTTGGTAAATCTGGTTTAGGCCCAAGAGGAGATGTCATTCTTGAAGCAGATTGGGTTATTGGTGAGTTTATTAAAACAATGGAGGAGGAAGGACTTTTAGAAAATACATTGATTGTTTTCTCTAGTGACAATGGACCTGTTCTAAATGACGGCTACTATGATGATGCGGTTGAGAAAAACGGCAACCATGATCCACAAGGAGGACTACGCGGGGGTAAATACAGTTTATTTGAGGCTGGTACTAGAGTTCCCTTCATAACCTACTGGAAGAATAATATTAAACCAGGAGTTTCTGATGCTATCGTCTGTCATATAGATTTATTGGCCTCCTTGGCAAAATTAATAGGAACAGAAGAATCTACCACGGATAGTCAAGAGTTACTTGACGTTTTTAAAGGGAAAACTAATAAGGGTAGAGATAATTTGATTATCGAAGCCACTAGTAGAACAGCACTTAGAAGTGGTGATTGGTTAATGATTCCTCCCTATAACGGAAAAGCATTTGAAGAAAAAGTAGGTATTCAATTAGGTAACTCTCCTGATTTCCAGCTTTATAACCTTAAAGAGGATTTGGGACAGGAAACCAATATCGCTAAAGATAACCCTGAAAAATTAAATGAATTGATTCAAGTTTTTGAGACTCTTAGAGGTAAGGATTATAGTAATATTGAACAATTAAAATTGAGATAATAACATGAAGAGCCATATAAGAATCTTAAATTTATAAACTTATAATTGTATATCCGTAAATACTAATAATAGATAATTTTGACTTTACTTAGTTAAAATTAAAAGTAAGAGTGTTTATAGCTTTGCAGCGAAATTTAGCACAGAAGCGGCCAATCAGAATTTTCCAGGCAACTATTATAAACTCAAGAGGCAACACCTACAATTATACCTGAATGAATTAGTGAATAAGCTTAATAGAAGATTTTTTGGAGAATGAATCTTCGAAAGGCTTTTTATTGCTATCATTATATGGTTATGATCCATTGCGGATATACAAACTTATAATTACGAAGAATGAAGAAACGAACTACTATCTACAAAAAGAATCTTGTTTTAATCTCAACAAATACATATTTCAATCTTCTGATCCTGCTATTTGTTGTATTCACTTTTACGAATTGCAAAAATAATTCTAATGAAAAATCTATTGTTAGCACAGAGAGTAGTTCAGTAAATAAAGCTTTATTGATAGATCAACCGAATGAGGTCAAGACTCCCGAGGGTATGGTCTGGGTTAAAGGAAAGACCTTTACTCAAGGTGCTAAAAAGGATGATAAATACGCTATGGATCGCGAAAAGCCAGCACATCAAGTGAGCGTTGATGGTTTTTTTATTGATATTACGGAAGTTACGAATAAACAATTCAAAGATTTTGTTGATGCAACAGACTATATCACAGTAGCAGAACGACCAATAGATTGGGAAGAGATGAAGAAAGATGTTCCTGAAGGTACCCCAAAACCTCATGATTCTATTTTGCAGCCAGGCAGTTTGATTTTTAATAAAGAAGTGGACAAGGTAGCTAACATGGATGATTATGGGCAGTGGTGGCGTTGGCAAATTGGAGCTAATTGGAAACATCCAGAAGGACCCGAGAGTTCTATTGAAGGGAAGGATAATTACCCAGTAGTACATATTGCGCT
>CAJDVH010000007.1_pt1 | contig 25406 bp, 23 predicted proteins | sample 7391261 | NCBI WGS metagenome assembly CAJDVH01 (sample SAMEA7055694, study PRJEB34461) | soil metagenome | biome: terrestrial ecosystem; feature: Peninsula; material: soil | place: Antarctica | collected 2016 | reverse complement strand
ACTAAAAGGGGGACTTTTTGATATGTTTTTATCATAAAGTCCCCTTTTACTTTTTATGTTATTCCTTTTGAAGTTAAATTTTATCTTCTAAAACTCTTAATTTTCTTTTCAGCAATCTCTTTTGTTCTATTTAAAATATTACTCGGATTAAAATTAGAAGTGAAAAATGTTTTGTTTTCTGCTATTCTCTGTTTTAAATAATAATTAGCTGAGTTTTCCAAAGCATCTTCCACTTTCTCTTTTTTGAACTTATCTGTTAACTGGTCTTGCAGCTTGGTTAAATTTGATAATTTATTTTCTATTTCTATTATTTTACTATCTGTAAATTTCATTTTTTCTTTAATCGCTGAGATATCAACTCCATTTTTTTCAAGCATATTTATTGTATCATTTAAGCTTAGTTTAGCACTCTCAACTAATTTAAGGTGCTTATCAGCTTCCACTTGCCAATAAGTACCATTTACGCCTCCTTCTTCTGCATATTTTAAATATTTTTCATGAGTAGATTTCACTTTACTATAATTTTCTTGTGCTTTAACCAGGTCTTCATTTTTACGCATAACAAAGGCATTGTCTGCTATATATTTTTGTTTCTCTTTTTCTAGTCTATTACCTAATAGTTTTGTTTCTATTTTAGCCCTTGTCACTGGGTCGGTAATTAACGCTGTTTTTAATTCATTTGTGTCAATATCCGAAACATCAATAACATCAGCTCCTTTTTGCATCGCTTCTAGATATCTCGCTTGTTTGAATTGCAATTTCTGCAACATGAAAACGTCTATGGAATCATTAGTTAGCATGTAGTTTATTCGAACATTAGGAAATTGATTCCCTTGTCTCCAAATTCTGCCTTCAACTTGTCTTAATGCTGTAAAATTATATGGTAAAGTAAGGAGATATAAATCTGTTGAATTTGTTTGAAGATTCATTCCTTCTTGAATTGCTGACGAACCAATTATTAGTTTAATTTTTCCCGCATTGTAATCATCCTGAATTTGGATTCGTTTTACTTTTGTTGTTTTGCCAGTAATAATGCCAATTTGATTGTCTTTTAAAATGTCATGATTGACTAGATATTCTTTTATTTTAGGGAATTCATTAACTGCTAATTCAGAATAAATGATCTGTCCAGCATCGGGTTTATCAGTAAGGTTTTGAGCAATAAGTTTTATTGTTAAATCTAATTTTGGAGAATCTTCAATAAACTCATCGATTGTGAATTCATCATTATCATTATATGGAGAAAGGTAAGGTGATATAGCCGTTAATCTTGCATTTAAAATGTGTGTTAGAATTGCACCACCTTCAGTTGTGTCCAGGTTATTATTTAGTAGAGCATATTGATCTTTTATCAATTGGTTTTGATTTACACTAAATTCCTTGTTATATCTTTCGGGTCTAGTAAGATTTGGATTGTCTTCTGCTCCTTTAATGTCGATGTATTCAGATAATAGGCTCTGAAACAAAGTATTGTTTTTAAACCTTTTTACATTTGATTTAAATTTGACATCACCTGTGGCATCTATTTCCATTTCATTATCAGCTTCCATGAAAGTTTCGAAAAATGTGTTTACATTAAAAAAGCCTTTTTCTCGAAGTGAATTGGTTGCAACAAGAGATAAAATTGAATAATATTCAAGCGGTTTATTTGTAAAAGGAGTGGCTGACAATAAGGTTACATTTCTACCATTTTTACATTCTTGAATATATTGTGATGCCATCCAAGTGTTAATTCCTAATTGAGATGTTCTTTGGGCTTGACTCCTAAAATCAGATGAGAACCTTCTGTCATCAATACTTACCTTAGCTATAATATGATTTGCATTATGAACTTCATCGAAAGTTAAATGGTCAAAATCAAAATCTTGCCAATCATATATTTTCCCTTTTAACATGGTGCCTTTCAGCTCTGCTTCTTTTGATTTTTCAATCTCATTTTCTCTCTCTGAGTTTTTTAATGCCTTTGTTTCATTTTTAGAAATATACGTATATCTAGAAGCTAATCTTTCTGTTGTTTCATGATCAAAACCAATGTTATTGAAGCCAGCGTAAGTAACCAATGAAATTTCGCCGTCTTTCACTTTAAAATTCGATAAGTCATAATCTTTCCCCAAGTTTCCTAATACATTAACCTTAGCATTTGGAATTGTTTGGTATATTGTATCTATCCATTGAATCATAATATTTTCATTTGGCACTACGATTAGTGGTTTCTTAGCATTTTCTCTATGCATTGCTTCATGCAGCGTTAAAATTCCAGAAAGTGTTTTCCCAAAACCAACCTCATGTGCTAATAAGCCTACTCCCTTTGTAGTCAGTTGACCTATGCCCGCCTTTTGAACAGATGTAAGCTGAAGTGGACTACCTTTGAAGTTTTCATATATAGTTGAAAAGGAAGGGAAACTTGTATAGTTTGGAATATGGGTGTTATTATATTTGTCGTTGAACTCCTGAACAAATGTGTTTTTTGTCGGATTATCCAGCTCTTCCAAAAGAAATTTTGAGAAAAGTTTATTTGCGACCTCTTTTCTTCTTTCTCTGATTAATGCATTTCTTTCTTTATCCCTTCCTGTAACGGATTCGTTATTTACATAACCAATTACTTCATACATTGATGAACCTTCAAAAGTCTCATAGCTTAATGTTCGAATAAAATCTTTAAACTTATCAGCTAGAGAAACCTCGACGATTTCAGTTTTATTTTTTCCATAATAATCATATTCAATTTCTTTGGAGCCTAAAATTAGATTATGAACCAACTCGTGATTAGGTGACATAATTATCTCTTCTATTTTTTTTCTAACAGGAAGAACGGATTCAAGCAAGTCCTTTTGTTTTTCATACTGTTTGAGAGATACTTGAATAGGATTTAACCTGAAATCTATTTCCAGTTGCTTAAGTTTATTAACGATATTTCCTTCTTGGTAATAGAAATTATGAATCCATTTTCCATTTTGGAAGTTCGCAAACTCTTTAAAATCACTAGGGTTTTTTAATTCTCCATTATATTTGGTATTTTTAAAAGACTTTACTTCTCTGTCAGAGAGTTCGTTCGTCTCTGATAGTGAAACTATATTATCATTCTTCTTAAATTGATATTTTAAGTTTTTCTTGTGGATGTTTGGCTCTGATTGAATCAGATATTCTTTTTCTAACGTTTCTTTTCGTTCATTCTTTTCAACAGAATTTGTAAAAGGTTGAATTGTCTGAATTTTAAAATTATCAGTCACTATTTCACTAGAGCTGTTTTTTATTTCTGCAGTAATTTCTCTTGGTGGTTGATTTTCGAAAGTATCGAATAAAGACAGCTGAGGTTGTTTCTGTTGTTTTTTATCTTGTATTCTTTCTAGAATACTTAATGCTGTCTCCAAATTTCCGAAAACAAAATCTTCAAGTTTTCCGAACTGATTTTGTTTTGTCTTGTATGTTCCTAAAACACTCTCAAAGTTTTCTTCAAAATAGCTTGAAATATTATTTTTAAGAATTTGACTGTTTTTTTTTAATAGTATTATATCAGTACCAACCTCAGTACCTTTAAAAACACCCGACGGGAGTCTGTAAGCTTCTATAATTTCAGCATTATTTAGTTCTTTTTGTCTGTTGATTGAGGAAATCGAAGTTTGGTTATCGCAGCTGTGATATCATTAATTTCAAATGAATTAATGTTTTTTTGATATTTTTCAGGTATTGCACGAATGAAATTCCCAGTACCAACAGAAGGCTCTAATATTTTAGAATCATCATTTAAATTAATATGATTAGAAATGAGTTTTCCTATAGTTTTAACTAATTCTGTGTTGGTATAGTATTCATTTAAAATTCCATGCCCTGTTTTGGTGATTCCACCTGGTTTATATTGAAGTAAAGCTCGATTGAATTCAAATTGCGGATTTATAATTTGAATTTTATTATCACTATCTATTTTTGTTGTTAAGCTAGTTAATTTTTTAATGTTGTCATTAGTTGGATTTAATGTTATTTCTGAAATAAGGTTTTTTAATCGTTGTACCCTTTCCAGATCTCTATCTTCCTTTCTTGGCTCTCCTTCCTGTGATTTTTGTTTATTTCCGTTAATCTGTTGACTGAAGGTTCCTCTGTGTCCGGAATTGTATTCTGATTCATTTTTAAATCCATTTCTAACATTGTCGCTGCCCAAATCAATTCTTTCTCCGTTATTTTTTTCTTCGGATTGGTTTGTATTGCTAGTTGCGTTAAAGTTTTGGTAAGGTGTTCTTTCTCCCACTTTGAGAGTATTGGAAACTGTTGTGGATTTAGTAGTGTCTTCATTTAGAATATTTAATTTTAGCTTATTACAAAGATAATCATTTAGGTCATTGTTTTTTCCTACTTCAATGTCATATAATGCTCTAACATCTTTAGCTTGTGGAAAAGCTTTTAAAAGCTCCAAAGTAGCTTTACTTCCACTTTTATCCGCATCTAAAAGCAAATAGACTTTGCCTTTATATTCTGAATAATCATTTATGAATTTTTGGGAGTTTACTATCGAATTGAGCGCTATTAGGGTTCTATTGTTCTGTTTTTCATTGTCCTTTATTAATTGCAGAAAAGAAAACGCATCTGACATTCCCTCTACAATAATAATATCATCATCTTTTTTACTCTGTATTATTGAGTAATTTGAAGGGCCTAATTTTGTTTTTAAATAAGGGTTTCTAATTTCAAAACCACCTGATTTATTTTCAATACCAATTCCAAAATATTCTTTATCATTTAGTTTATAGGAGATTTGTTTTGCATTTTCTTTTATAACTTCTTTACTTATTCCTCTTTTTTCGAAATACTCGAATAGCTTGTCGTTGAAAGGTGTATTTACGGACTTTATTTCGTGTTCTTTTTTATCATCGTAGATATTTTCATTTTTTGATCTAAGATTTATTTTCAGTTCAGACTTAAAATTTGAATTGAAAATTTCTTCAATTCTTTGAATTGCTTCAATCCAGCTTTTATTTTCAATTTGCATAACAGCGTTTATTATGCCGCCACCTTTGCCAGATAAAAAGTCAAAATACTTGTTCTTCTTTTCGGATACAGAGAATTTATTGTCTGGAGTTTGGAAATAGAAATCTCCAGCGGTTTTTCTTGTGAATTTCACAATATCCCTGTTTTCAAGAAACTTAAAATAGTCAAGAACTGAAGATTTATTTACAATGTCATCTATCATTTCTTTACTGTAATAGTTCTTCGCCATCATTTTTTTGATATAAAATTATTGTAATCAAATATTTGTTGAGCCTCTAAATCCCATTCGTGTTTTTGTATTAACTGCAACGAAATGAATATGTCATTGACTTTATCATACGTGTCTATTCGTTCAATTCTGGAATTGAGTTTTCCAGAAGATTTTGGGTAAATTTGATAAGGGAGAATCGTATCGGTTTTATATAAATAAAATCTTGTGAAATTTTCAGGCGACTTTATTTGAAACCTCATATAGTTTTTTTTGAATAAAACTGTATCAGTTATTTTGTTGACGTAGTCCCAATTTGTATGTTCCAAATCTGAAAACATAGCGCCCGCTTGTTTTTCTTTGACTGAAAATTTCAATTTATTTGTTAAGTTTTTTAAATTTATTTTCCTTGCTGAAGTAACGTCACCTATGTCAGTACACATTGAATCGACTATGATATAAACACTATTTATTTGTTCGGGGAAATCAACATCAGGTATTAGTTCTATGATAGTATCATTTTTATAATTTAATTTCGACACTATTATGGTTTTACTGTCTTCTAATGTTTTTGAGGCATTCATGTATATTGTTGCGACAATATCAATTGAGCCTTTTTCTTTCATTATTTTTTTCTCTTTACATGAAGTTGAAAGAATGAGTAGGATTAAAATTAATTTTTTCATTTTTAATTTATAAAAAAAATCTTCTTACGAATTATTGATCGTAAGAAGACTTTCAAATTACTAAATTATACACCTCTTGAAATTGAATGCTGTTTGATTCGAGATTTGTCTTGTGCTTGAGAATTATCTAAAACCATGTCAGGTTTATTTGTGTTTATTCTTCGCATATTTTCATCGTACAGACTTATCATCTTGTACTGTGGATTTAGTACAGCAAATCCTTTTAATTCCTTAGAATCGATTTCCATTTTTGCTTTTACGATATTACCTTTTTCAAGGGCTTTAATCGTATTTTCTCTGTATTCTTCTTTTTCAAACTTTAAAGGTGAATTATCAACAATTTTCGCTGTGTCTACTCCATAATTTTCATTATAAACTTCAATTTTGAAATTTCCATAATCAGTTTTTTCATTGGTATTCAACTTTATAAATACAGGTGACAATTCTCCGTTTTCTTTATTGGCAAGTTGAGTTTTCACAGCTCTTCCTTCCATAAGATTCAGCGCTTCCTTTGCAGTAATGTTGTTTTTTTGATTAACTGCAAATTTATGAATTAAAATTTCTCCATTCTTTTTTGTTAAAGTTGTTTCATAATTATTTAGAAAAACTCCACCTTTATCTCCTTTGTTAAAATTAATTTTATAGTCCATTTTATTTCCAAAATTGGTTTTATCAAAAGTGAAATTCATGGAGAAGGATTTTTCATTCGCATTGATTTGGTTCTCTAATGTTTCTTTTTGGTCTTTAGAGAGTGTGAAACCAAGATACATCATTTGTTTCACCAAATAATTCATTTGCTTGTTTGCTTGTTCTCTTTCTTTGTCTTGTTGATTTACATTTTCAACGTCTTTCTTTGTCTCCATTTTAATATTATTTTTAGGGTTAATTTCCTTAATTCTGTGTATTGTATTTTTGTCAAGTGTTAATAATCTTTCAAAACCTGGATTTATTATTTGAAAATTATATTTTTCTTTAGTTCTGTCATATCCATTATATTTGACAGTAAACTGACCACCAAGACCACTATCTATTTGGTATTTCTTTTGTTTATGAAAGCTTTCTATTTGCTCTTCAACATTGTTTCCGGTAATTTCATTTTTCGTTGGCGTTGCTATTTTTTTCTTTTCTTGAGTAAATTGTTTTCCTGAATTTTCTGTATTAGAAAATTCTTCCACGTGTGATTTTTCTATTTTCATTTCCGGTTCGAACACTGGTAAAATACCCTGTTCTGCTGCAGAATAATATTTTTGTTTTCTTATGAATTCACTAGGTTCTACGTGTATAACATCAAGGACTCTTAGAACGGGAGTTAACGCTTTTAATTCATTGAAAAACTTATGTGATTTTGCATAATTCATTTGATTGCTTGCGAAAATCACACCGCTAGCACCTGTTTTTACAGCCATTTTTTTAAGTAATTGAGCCCAATTCTTATCTTTAACATTAGGAACAAATGCAGCTACAGCTCTATTTGAATTATCTAATAATAGGGAATAGATTTTCTCTGCAGTTCCAAATCGTAATTTACTAGATAGTTCGGCAGCTGTTTTTATTGTTGAGATTTGTGGTAAGTCAAATAAATCTTTATTAAACACCTTTTTACTAAAGCTTTTAGCTCTTAATTTTAAGGTGGTATTACCTTCTGCTTTCCCTCTATATAGGTCATCATCTTCTGTAAATTCAAGATATTTGCCACTGGTTAGATTTAGAATAATACCTGGATTTAGTTTAACATTTTTTGGTAATATTTCTTCAATCAACTTTAATAATCTTTTGTCAGCTGCACTTGATTTTAGATTTCCTGAAGGGTGATTGTGAACTATTGTAATTGAAGATGAATCAAATTCTTCTATTCCTGCTAGTATTGCTGAAGTGTCAGCTACTGTGCTATTATAATTCCCTGTTCCTAAATGCTGAATTTGTACAGAGTTGTCTTTTTTGTGATGAACTGCAAATACATGTTCTACTGCTTCACTTTCTAAGTTTCTAAATATAAAGGCAACATCTTCAGGTGTTTGTATTTCAACTGTCCTACTCCAAAAGTCTAACTGCTTCCATGTTTTAAATTTAACTTCGACATTTGTAAATTCATCATCTTTTAAAGGTCTATATGACTTTAGCTTAAATTCTTTTTCTGAATTTTGGCCAGTGAGATCTTTAGAAATGTTTTCTTTAAAATTTATTCGTTGGTATTTTATCTCCTCTGGAAGGTTGTTTGTTTTTTGAATTGAATTCATGGTCTGAAAATGTTTGATATTTAACTATAAATGTATAGATAATTATCAAAATCTACAAATTATCTTTTAAATTTTATTTTGTTTTCCTGTTCTTCTTGTTGTTGACTTTCTTCTCTAGCTCTATTAGCATCTTCGTATCTATCATAATCATTTACGTCAAGATCTATTTTTGTTTTTTGACCTTTTTTATTTGACTCAGGTGTACGTGCGTTAACATTAAATGAATTAGCTTCAAGTTTGATAATATTCAATGACTTTTGTATGTCTTTTGAAATTTCAGGATACTTTTCAATTTTAGACTGTAGAAAACTCATCATACTTTTTAATTCTTGAGTATATTTCTTTTGAACCTCTTCATCTTTTTGTTCTCTTATGTAGTCAGAAATTTCTTTTGAATTTTGAACTATGTCCAATTCAACGATTTTATCATCAGTTTTGTCATGAATAAATACAGACTTTGAAAAAGAGATTTTATTGTCTTCATTAAGATTGAAATCGGTTGCTTTTGAATAAACAATTGAATTTTTGGATTTATCAATTAGTTGACTAATATCTTCATCCCTTTGCTTGAAACATACTTCCAGCTTTGTCATGTTTTGTTTTAATTGGAGTGACAATTCTGATTTTTTGTTCTGAATGATTAGTATATTTCCTCTCAAAAAGCTTGATAAATCTTTTGGATTTATTTTTTTAATGAAATTATTATCCTCTTTTAGGATACCGTACATTTTTAAATCATCTATTGGTAAAGTTGATTGAGTATCAACTTTATAACTTTGTGAGGCTTCATTTTTGTTTTCCATTTTATTTAAATTATATTATTAACAAGGTTTATATTTTGTGTATAGTAATTCAATTCGTTAAGAAATTGTATTGGGTCAATAGGGTTTCCATTTCTCTTAACTGTAAAATGTAAATGCGGACCAGTTGTATTTCCCGAATTGCCCGAAATAGCAATTAAATCTCCAGGATAAACAAAGTCACCTACATTTTTAATGAATTTTGAAAGATGTAAATACAGGGATTCATACCCTTCCTTATGTTGGATTTTGATATATAATCCTCCTCCGCTAGTGTCATTCGAAGCAACAGTTACGACGCCAGGCAATATGGAATAAACAGGCTCGAAATTTGCTTTAAAATCAACTCCGCTATGAAAGCTATTTTGCTTTTTAATAGGGTGAAATCTTTTCCCGTAATTCGAAGTAATTGTATTGTGGTTTAGTGGATAGGAGAAAACAGGGTAATTAGTAACTGGTTTTTGTTTGTTTTCTTTCTTTTGTTTCTTTTGTTTTTTCTCAGAATTGTAATTCTTTATTATTTTGTTTGATTCTTTCAGCTTTTCGATTAGTAAATATTGTAACAATTTGTCGTTATAATTTCTAAATCCAGACTCAGTTGAAATGGAATCATTTTTTTGGTTTTCAATAGTCTCTACATCATTCTGAGAGTTTACTTCTTGTTCTTTTTCGATCGAAATATATTTCAATGTTTGAAATTGACTAAATGAATTTATAGATGCAAAAAGCATTGCAATTAATAAGCATGTTTTCATTCTTCGTCTTTTATAAATTGATTTACGATTAACTCTACCTCTTTGTTTATTTTCCTATAATTAGTCATAAGAATATCTTCCTTTCTGTCTATTCCGTTAGAATCAATAAACGAATAGTAAGCAGGTATTTTTTTATAGTTTTCCTCTTCTTTTTTTAATTCTTTCATGTTAAGATTGATTTTTCCATTAACAGCTGCAGTTTGAAATTCGCCGTCGAAAGAATTATCATCTTGAGCAATGATACCAACCATTTCTCCGGTTTTTAATGCAGCTATTTTTCCAGCAGGTATCATTGCTTCCATTTTTTCATTAATAGATATGGTTTTACCTTGTTGTGAGGTGGATTCGGAGTAAGATTTTTGTTTAATTTTCCCAAATAATCTTTCCAACCAATCAAGCGTGTTTTTATCCCTTGCTGAACCTGAAAGTATATTTCCAATGATAGATGTTATTGTGTCTGCAACCTCTCTTTTATAAAATTGTCTTAATTGCGGAAGTTCCTGTAGTCCTAATAAAACAGCCACTTTATTACTTCTTGCAGTAGCCACAACATTATCAATTTTATGAATATAAATGGTTGGAAACTCATCGGCTATTATTCCTCCAGGCAAATTTCCTTTTGAATTTATAAGTCTTAATATTCTATTCAAAACCGCAGAATATAGGGCGGAATTTATATCCTGTGTTTTTGGATTAGAAGCAAGAATTAAAACTGAAGGATTTTGAGCATTTGTTATTTTTAAATCTAAATCATCGCCCGAAAACACCCAATAACTTTCTTTTGTTGCTAATCTTGAAATGAATATTTTAAGAGTCCCAATTTGACCTTCTAATTGGTCAAAAGCTTTATTTTTATACGCTGTGTAAAAGGGAGACAATAAAGCAGCCAATTCTTCATGTGAAAATAGAGTATCAAAAATCTCCTTATATGATTTGTTCATAAACGAAAGTATATGTGGCAAATCAGAATACCTACCTCGTTCGTAAGTCGAAAAAAAGTAAATGCATGAAGCTAAAAAATTCACGGCTGATTGAGTGAAGAATTGGTCAGATCCTCCGCCAGAGCCTCCTCCTTTTTGTAGAGATGAAACCATTGATTCTGCCATTTCTTGTGCATCGGCAAGTGTGGAAATATATTCTTTCTTAAAAGGATTTATTCTTTTTGAATATTCTACGTGGTCAAGATTAATTACATTGAATTCATGTTTGTACTCTAGGTTTGAGTTTTTCTTTATAAGAAAGTTTATGTAGGCTATTTCAGCTAAATCAGGGAATTTAAAATCATATATACAAAGAGAAAAACCTTTATTAATCATTTGTCTTATTGCTGGATTTATTACACCAAATGACTTTCCTGATCCCGGTGTTCCAATAACCATAGTCCCTCTGAATGGATTTATATTTATCCATCCATTATTTACTTTTCTATTGTATTTAAAGAGGTAAGGTATGTTGATAGATGTTTCTGTTTCGATTTTCTCAGTATTCTGTTGAAATGATTCTTCATCCGTATTCCATCTGTCTTTTCCTATCTTAGTCTTCATGTATTTTGATATACTGTCAGCCCCCGCTTGTGTAAGCATAGCTCCAACAAATGAGAGAAGAACATATATGGCCTTAGATAGATTTATGCCGTTTCCAAATTCAATTTGGCCAGGGGCATTCATATTATTCAGAAGTAGTAATGAGCTAAAGATCATCAAAAGACCAATTGAAATTGGTACGATAATACTTTTAGAAATATTTAAGTCTTTATTTTTTTTAGCTTTTGTGCCCGTTGCAACAAGTGCTATTACAAATAGGGTTGAAATCTTTGCAGCTAAGGGGGTGTTTAATGGAGGCATTTTGGAAAACTTGCTTATCAGTTTACTTACAATAGGCATGTCACTATTCCCATATAAAAGTATTAAGCAATCCATTACAACAACGAAATAGACAAGCTTTTGAAAAAACTTGTAAATGTTTATTTGATTCTGTTGTTCTTGCATTTCAATTAATTTTAGATAGTATCAGCGTTTAAAATATCCTTGTATTTTATTTTTAATTCGACTGTTCTTCCAGAGATTTGTTTTTCAGTTAACCTTATAATTAAGTTTTTTGAATTTGGAAAAGTGAATTTTTTAAACACATAAATATTTCTATAGTTTTTCCTAAACTCAGTTGAATTATTATAAGTAAAAAGAGGTTTAATGTTGAGAGATTGATTATTTGTAGCCTTATATATCTTTTTGTCATCTATTTCAAAAATTACATTTTGAATTTCATAAGGCAAATTCGTATGGTTATTAAAAGTGATATCTAAAAAAATATAATCGTCTCTAACGTAGGCATTGTTAAGGTTTATATTCATTTTGAAATCTTTCACTTTCCGGATTGGTTTTTTATTCTTGAGGTTAAGAATTTGTTTGGCTAATGATTTTAATTCTGTTGTAGAAAGTTTTGAATCGAAATCATCAATCGGCTGCATTTCATCAGGTTGTATTTGAATATTTGTAACAGAGTAAGAATAATCTCCTTTTACAATTTTATATTGTGCTATAAATGACTGACCTACAACCGTTACAATTCCCATTTGTTTTATGTATAATTGATAATCTTCTGAATCTCGATTAATTTTAATACGAGCTATATTTTGAGTAGGCATATCACCCGCTAATAAGTCAGTTGATAAATCAACAAATTGTATGGGTTCAGGAGAAATTATATGCAGACTAATTTCTTCGGAGATATTTAAAACAGGTAATTGTTTTGTTCTAAATCGGGATTGGCTTATTTGTGCAGAGGCTACTGCAGAAAATAAAAAGAATAGGCCGAAAAGTTTTAATGCTTTTTTCATCGTTTTATTGTTTTTTATCGTTTACTAAATAGATATGAGTGTTGTATTTCAACTTTGTTTTATTTTTTCTTATTAATTTCACAACAGACTGCGATGTGGACATGAAAATTTGTGAAACCATGCTTGAAGTGAAGCTTTCAGAGGACGAATTAACATTTTGGCCTTGCACAGTTGTTTGGCCTAATTCTTTCATCATCTCTCTGAAATCGCTTTGTGGTACATATAGCCCTTTCATACCATCAACATCATATACTGATAGATTGACTGGTAATATTTCTTCATTGATTATTACGGATACTACGTTGAGAAAGACTCTTTGTTCTTTAAATCCACTTATTTGGGCATAGACTATACTACCACCAGGCATTTTACTTTCACCTATTTTTATGTCCTCTAATATTTTAATTCTTAATCTCGAACCCATATATCCGTTTATGCCTTCATCAACAATTGCTGTTATATTTTTTGATGTTTTTTTATTTGATATGGTTTTAAAGTGGGAGCTGTTAAAGTATTTTGATACGTTCAATGTTGAATTTAGAAACTCCTCATACTTTTCTTTATCAGCTTTGAGCTTCATTTCAATTTCCTTTTGTTTGATATATTCTGGGTTATTTGATTTTTCAAGGCTATCAAGAAGTAACATTTGTTCTTTCATCACACGCAATGGATCAGAGAATTCATCATTGTCATCATCATAAGAGTTAACGGGTTGATTTTGCGAGCTTTCTAATAATTTTAGAATTTCTGATTGTTTATCGTAATCACTGTCGTTATTTCTGTAATTTACTTGTCTTCCTTGTTGGTAATTATTTGAAGGTTGGTTGTATTGCTTTTGCAATTCATTATAATGATTTTGAATAGAGTCCATGATATATTTTTCATGTTCTGTGTAATTGTCAGAATATCTGTATTTTTCATCCTCTTCCTTCTCTAAATCCCCAAACATGGTGTTGTCCATATTCCTCTCGTAGTAATTTTCATAAGCTTCATTTTTACTCATAATACTATCCATTACTTCGCCTAAGTTTGTGGATAATTCCGTTTGCTTTGCAATTGCAGATTCGTCTGGAAAGCTATCGTACATTGATATTATTTTATACCCAATGAATAATAATGGAATCAGTACTATTATAGGTATCACATACTTAGGTTGTTTTAAATTAATTTTTCTCATTTCAATTTGTTATATCTATCAATTAAATACATTAAGCGTAGGCTATCTTCTTGATTAAAATCTTTAAGCGTATATTTTTCCTTTAATTCTGAAATTTCCATAATAATAGGTTCCAGTTCTATATTTTTATCTGAGTACTTAATTACTTCTACCCCTTTTTGCGACGGAAGTGGAGTGCCTCCAATTTTTAAAGTAGGAGGATTCATATAGCTGTAAATTGTGGAGATGATAAACATTGGTACAAGTATTCCCATTGCATACTTGTAAAATGTTTTAGGATTATCTTTGATCCATTCTTTGATTTTCTTGAATTTAGAAAGCATTTCTATTTTGTTTTGAGATTTCTGTATTATCTAATATTTTCCAATTTGTAAGAAGAACACCATGCGAGTTATTCTGTGTTCTTGTTACGTCACTAAAGTTGCCAGAAGTGTGTAAGTTTCTTATGGACAGAGATTTTGCTCTTCGGATTATTTGTTTGCCAAATAACTCGTAGTAATTATTTTCGGTATCAATATTTATTGAATCAATTTTAAAGGTTAGAATTGAATTCGAGGAAATAATCTGATTGTAGAATCCTTTTTCTCTAAGATTTGCATATTCTTTTTTACCACTGTCATCGATTAAATAGAGTGACTTTTCCACATTTTCTTTAATATATTTATCATCAGGTGGAAGAGTGAAAAACATACTGTGAAACAATTGTATCTGAGATTTATATTCTACGGGTCTATTCAGCAATTCGTCTGTTTGCTTTACAAGAATAGGGATTCCAGAATCCAAAATATAAATAGACTTTCTAGAATCTTGTAGAAGGGAAAATGAATAAAATAAGACAGCTGAAGATGTTAGAAATGAAAATATTATCGCGGTGATCGACACTATTTTATTTATCCGAATTTTTTGTTCAATATTTTTTATTAGCATTATGTGATTCTTTATAAATTATTTACTTTTTTTTCATTGCGCCTAAAACGGCCGCTGCAGCAATGGATGCTCCTGCAGTTTTTGCTCCAACAGCTGCTGCTTTTGCACCCGAATAAACTTTACCAGCCGCTGCTTTAGTTTTTGAAGCTAACCCTGCGCCACCTGCACTAACAATAGCATCAGCAATAGTGGGTGTCATAAGTATTCCTATTGCAGTCACTAAATACGCTACAGTTGAAAACATTCTTATGTATATAAAACCACCTCCGGTTAAAAATTGCATTATAAGTGCGATATCTCCTTCTCCTGAAAGCATTGTATCGTATCTTTCAATTTGCATATCATATCCTGCAAGAATCAATTGTTGTCCTATGTTTATTATTGTATAAGCAATGAAAGTGTATAAATTTATATTTATGAATTTAGCAATCCATGCGGAAAATGAGTTCTCAAATCCTGGGATTAAAGCCATTCCAATCGCAATTGGTCCCAAAACAATTAATATGTATCCCCAAATTTTTTGAATAAAAAAGATTAGATAAGTAGCAACTCTCAAAATTATAATTGCAATTGCGTCAATGACTTTTCCAATCATATCTTGTACATCAAATTTCATTCTTAAAGAATACTCAATAATTGGTTGAAATAAATCAGCCATCTGTTCTGAAAACCAAGTTCCACCACCTCCATCTTGCAAAATTTCATTTTCTTTATCTTCAGCCATTTGTTTTGATTTTTCTTCAAAAAGAAGTTCAATCAATTGATTTTCTTTTTTATATTTTATTATTCTTTTATCATTTACTTGTTCTTCAATTTGAAAGAACACATCCTTTGATGGAGATGATATTATCTCGAGAGGAGCTTGAATAATCGATACAAATCCCATCCAATTAATTAGAATTAAACCGATAATAATAGGTCTTATCATTGGCGTGACTCTCCAGGCGTCACCTTCCTGCATCGTCCAACCTAAATAGCTTAAATAAAGTAATGCGCCTAGCCCACCTATTGCTCTCCCTAAAAAGCTTGCATGCATTGCCATTTCTTGAATTTCAACATCGATGTTTGTGAAAGCCTGCATAAACCACTCTTCAAAAACACCTTTACCCATTAAAAAGCTAATAAAGCTTTCATTTTGATTACTACTGTCTGCGAAAAGAAGTGCAGGAGAAAACAGTATTGCTATTATCAGTATCTTTTTAGTCATTGTAATAGGGTTTTAGTTGGTTCATAGTTTCAGTTATAATTTCTTCATCGGTTCTAGATGGCGTTATTAAGTTATATTCTGACTTTTCGATGGAGATGTTTTTGTAATAATCATTGTTGTTGTATTTTTTATTTGTGGAGGAAAGTGAATTCATAAATTTTCGCCAATCCATAAGAATTTGGTGGTATAATAAGATCCTTTTACCTCTTGACATAGGTGTGTTTCTAGAAATCTTGAAGTTTGATTTCATTAAATCTAATTGCGTTTTTAAGTTTTGGATACTACCATTTGATACCGCTTTTTGATAATCACCGTTTGTTTCAAAATTCCATTCCGTATAATTTTGTGGATTGGATGGAAAGTTCACGAGAGGTTTTAACTGTTTCTTGTAATACAATTGCCACAATGGATCCATTTCCACAATTGTAGAAGTGTTGTGCGAAAATTCTTTTTCATATTCTTTTGTCACAGAATCGGCTTGCTGCAATATTTCCTCTGCAAATTTTTGTTGCTTATAGAGTTCTAAAAGTCTTAATGATTCATTGCCTGTCGGTTTTAAAGGACGGATATCTGGACCTTTTTTATATTTTTTATTTCTTTTTGGGGCTAAATCACCCCATATTAACCAATAGGCAGGATTAGTGGGAATACCAAATAGTTTTTTCGCTTTTGGCGTCATTGGAGCCCATTCTTCAAAGACCATTCTTTTGTGTTGATTCACAATATGTTTATCATTAAGTTTATTTTGAGCATGTGCAAAAAATGAAAAAAGAAAAGCGTAAATAAATAGTCTTGATTTCATTAGTAATATTGCTTTAGTTGATTCATAATGTTGTTAATGATAGCCTTGTCTATGGAGTAAAAAGTTCCAAGTATTGGAATTGATTGAATTAGAGTTCTGTTATTTGCATTCTTAAGCCATGTTGTGGTTCCTAAAATCGAGAGGTATAGGTTCCTTAATTTGTGAAGAACATTTGTGACAAATCTGTGCCTGTCATATTGGTCAAGTAGATAGTCTGAATTTACATTCATTATCATTTGATTAACTTCATCTTTGATGGCAATATATTGATCCAGGGTTTCTATATAGAATTCATATTTTATTGTTGCATAGAGAGGATTATCTAATGTTAACTGTGATAATATTGACATTTCCTCTGCGATTTTTGTTATGTATTCATACATTAATCCAACAGATTTACCATCCTTGATTAAGCCATTTATATTTCTGAGATTATCGTATAAAAATTCATTTATTGCTATAACCTTTGCCATTTTTCCCTGTATATCTCCATAGATTTCTCTTTGCTTTTCTGTGGATTTTTTGATTTGATCATTACTTACTAATCTTACAGCCTGATTTTTTGTCAATTGCTCTAGAAGTTTTTGATTGATAACAACAGTTGCCTGTTGGGAAAACACACTATTCGAAAACAATAATATGAGTAGAATTGAAATTGTCTTTTTCATGGCATTAAAAATTATTAATTATGTCTTGTATAATCTGTTTATCTTTATTTACGATATCTTGAAGGATTGCTTTGTTAAGATTTTTTTTTCTTACCATATCTTTAGCAGTAAAATAGAGCATATGAGAATCTATTTTTATGCGCTTTACTTCACTGATTGCATAATCAATTAGGATTTTTCTTTCCGCCTTTTCCATTTGATTTATTATCCCATAGCTACTCACCACACCCACAATGTATAAAAGCACATCCTGAGCATCTTGAACAAAGAGAAACTCATTTGGAAGTAATTGTAAAAGCCAAAGGTTGTCTTGTACGAGTTGATATAATTTCTCCTGATTTTCAATTGTTTCGTTAAGTTCTCTACTAATTACAATTCCAGCAGGTGCTGCTTGGATTAATAGTGAAACTGAATTCAAACGACTTTGAACATTCCTTTTTAAGTTTTTAAATTTATTCCACTCTGTTTTATTATAGCCTTCGGCAGCTACATTTGTAATTTGTTTCTTATGCATTGCCGTTTGTCTCTCATCCTCCTTCATTGTGTTTTTTATCTCCTGATTCATCATAATGAAGTCAACGTTATCTTTTTCCCAAGGCTTTTTATTGGAGCCAAAAGAAACTGAAAAAAGCCAAATAATGGGAAGTATTGATAGACATAGATTTGTTTTCATCTTAAAATATATGTTTGTATTGTTGCATGATATTTTCAATAATATCCTTGTCAGTGTTTATATAACCTTGAAAGGGATTAATTGATTTCCAGAAACCAACTCTAATTGCTCTTTCTATATTGATTTTTATGGTAAGAAGAATGATTCTCAAGTTTGTGATTTTTTGGTCTAAACTGAATAAGACCTTATATCGATCACCTGCAGTAGCTAGATCCTTTTCGCCCCCTGTCAGGATGTCTGTTATATCCGCAGATATTTCAGTCACTCTTTCAAAAGCTAGTTGAGTTGTTTTTGTTCCAAAAACAGCATATTGGGGATGTTCTGCTACTAAATCAGTAATATCACTGGAATAAGAAATACATTTATTTACGTTCTGATAAATTTTTTGTACTTGAATTCCATTTTGTAATGTACCAGACACTTCTTTCAATCCTTTATATATTTTATTTTGAATGTCATTAGCCCATGCCATTTGTGTTGCAACATAGGCCTGTGCTTGCTGCAATTTGGTTTGTTGTTCAATGGTTTCTTTTTGCTTCTTTTCCATAACATTTGAGTACATGCCGAGCGCAAGGGTAGTTGTTGGGTCTAAATAAAGGTTTTGACTGTATGATTTTTGCAGTAACAAAAAAGCAAAAAGAGCAGTGAATAATACCTTCTTAATTGGAAGCTGTTTCATATCTATTATTTTTAATTATTTCAGTAAGATTATGTCCTTTGGATTTCATTAAATTTTCTATTTGTTTAATGGGTGTGTCATATTTATTAGTGTGTTTTATTTTATTATAAAATGTCAGTAATTCGTTGGAAAGCGGTGCTTTATACAAATTGATTAAAGTAAATAATTCACCAAATGAGTTTTCAAAGTGCTTTGAATCCTTAACAAAAGCTTTAATTGCTTCTTCGTGTGAATCATATATTTCATAATAATAGGAGAGTGCAACTTTCTCTGGTTTTTCAGTTGTGTAGGTTAGGTATTGTTCAATAGAAACTTCATTTCCATAAACCTCACCCTCGCTTCCTCTTTTTAAATAAAATTCTTTAAACCTGCTTCTACTATGTTTGTTTTGTAGATTATTAATCGTGAAAATTTTATTTTGCTCAACCTTGTTAAGAGATAATATTTCTGAGATTTGTTCAAAATTATCTTTGAATTTTGTCTGATCAAGAAGTATAAATGTATCAGAGTTGTTGATAATACTATCTTTTACAACTGCATTACCTATAATGTCATTCAATTCCTGTGTTACAACAATAGCTTCTCCCCAAAATTTTCTGACTGTTTTATATAAGTAAACGATATATCCACCCATCAATTTTGAAGCTATTGCTTTCCACGCTTCTTCAATAATTAATGCTTTTCTTCTATCCTTACGAAGACGCATTTTTTGTATGAAAATATCCATAATAATAAGCGTGACGATTGGGAATAAAACGGGATTGTCTTTAATGTTATCTATTTCAAAAACAATCATTTCTTCTTCAAATAATGAAGTGTCTGAGTTTTCGTTTAATGTTTTTTCATACCTGCCGCCTTTGTAAAAATCAGCTAGAACCAAATGAAATGTTCTTAGGTTAAACTCGTTGTCATTTATTGGATGCTTTTTGTTGTTTAAGTATACGGGTAGAAACTTCTCTGAATATTCATAAAGTGAATTGAATGACAATTCATTAATTTGAAAGTCTTTTTCTATTTTTTTTATTCTTTCAATTGCTTTTTCTCTGATTCTGACTTGCCATTCTGTTGTTGAAATTGGTTTTTTAATTACATCTTTCTTTTTAATGATAATAAGGTGTGTTTCGTCGTAAACCTGTCTTTTTGTATCATCGATTAAAGTGTTGTATGCTTCTACTACGTTATGAAAATTCATCATTTGTTCATCAAAATCACCTTTAACATTTGCATCAGGATGCAGATCTTTCATAATGTTTCTATATGCTTTTTTGATTTCACTTTTTGTCGCGTCAAATGCTATTTTCAGGGTTTCATAATGAGAGTCAGGCTTTATAGATTCAGCTGATATTTCATCATAAAGCTGTTCTTCATAAACATTGTATTGTCTTAGATACTGAAGCAGTTTCTCGATGGGAACATTTTCAAACCAATTATCTTTGTTTTTCCCTTGAAAATAGTGATGATAATAAGAGTTAATTAATCGATCTAGAATCGTTCGTTGTGTTGAGGTCATTTCTTCATTAGCTCCTTTCCAAATGAGAAATATTAAATTTGTAAGGAAGTCTGTTTTTTCAATGTTAATTTCTGATTGAGGAACATTGAAGGGATTCATTGTGATTGGTTTCTCTTCTGTGTATTGTATGTATTTCCCGTTTTTATACTCGCAGGTTCCTGAATATGAGTCACCAGTATCTATTATAACAACGTCGTAATTGTATTGCAGATATTGTTCTATAATATTGTTCATTAAAAATGATTTACCTGAACCGGAAGGGCCTAGCACAAACTTATTTCGGTTATTAATTCTTCCGTCTTTCATTGGTAAGTCACATAAGTCTATTTTTAATGGCACCCCTTGTCTGTCTGCAAATTGGAGGTAGATAGGGGATTCTTCACTCTCAGGATATTTTTCTTTAAAAAAAAAACATAAAGCAGCTTGACTTGTGGTTAAAAACAAATCATAGCTTTTCAATTCCGTAGCATTACCAGGTAAGACAGCTCTAAATAATTCAAATTGGTTATAGGTGTTTCTACTTACAATTATATTTTTTAGAAACAATTGATTCTCAATTTTTGAATTTAATTCATCCATTTTCTCTTGAGAATAAGTGGATATTGCTATGGATCCGTGAAAATTCACTAGAAACTGTCCACTTGTTTCCATTTCAACAAGAAATTCAGCAATCTCATTTGCCATGATTAAATTTGCTGGGGAGTTAGATGCTGCACCTTCATGCTTTTTCATTTTCTTATCAAGGTATCTAACTTTCAAAGCTTGGTTGGGAATGGTTATTACTTGGTTGTAAATGAGTGAATCATATTCATCTAAATCATTTAAAAATGTGAAATTGTCAACTGCTGTTTCTGCCACCACACCATTTCCTAATAAAGAATAAGGTTCAACTTCAGATGGTATTTCTACTTTTTCTTTATCTATAAGGGAAATCGTCTTAATATATCTGTCGCCTACCTTTAAGTGAGTGTCGTCTGTTTTAATATTATCATAGCTAGGAACATCACTAAAATTCATTGTGAGTATTGATCTGTATAGCGTTTCGTAATTGTTTTTTTTTAGATAAGAGGGATTAAGTCTCTCTTGTTCTAAAATCATGTAAACTTTCTGAACTTTATCTATAAGTGATTCATAGTTTTTCTCAGTTACTTTATATTTGTGCTTTACGTTCCCGTCTTGATTAACATCATCTGTAAAAAATAAATAGGTGTCATTTTTTTTAAAAAGCCGATTTGCAAAATGTTGTGAATATTGGTTTTTTAAAAAATTATCCGATGCTTCTGGAATGTATTTTCTTTTAGTGAAAATATCAAGCTTCTGCACAACTCTCTCTTCCCCAACAGTCATTACTATTTGGTTTAGAATTGAATGATATCTTATATAGCTATCTGGATCGGCAGAATATTGTAGAACGAAATTATTTAACTTCAAACCAATTATAGGATTTCCGTTAACTCCTACTAAAATATCAAAAGGTCTTTTTTCGTTCGCTAAATCAAACCCAATATATGGTTCTATAAAAGATTTCTTTTTCGCCATTTTATTTGAATTTATTTTTATTTACAATATGAATTTGCTTTGTGTTTTTCGTTTTCTTGTAAAGACCAATTTTGTCTTGCATTTTAAAGATATAGGAAAGAGTTATTCCGCCTAGTACAAAAACAATTAATAAAGCTACATTACCTATGATTGAAGATGCTATTCCTCCAATTATTAAAGTTCCAACTATGACTCCTAGAGCATAGTAGATATATTTATCTTTCAACCCGAAAAAAACAAGGGGCTTTTCAAGCCCCTTAAATACTGAGAAGCTCATTAGGAAAAGAAAGCATCAATAAATGTTGGAACCATAATAAGAAACACAGCTGCGCCACCCCATCCAACAATCTCTTTGTTGATGTCTTGGTCTCCATTTACCCATTTATTGTAAATTCTTACACCTCCAATAATACCAACGACAGCGCCAATTGCATAAATAAGAGCTTTGATGGATGTTACATAACCACTAATCGTGTTTGCCGCATCCTGAATCGCACCAGATCCTGTGGAAGCAAACGTTACGGTCGTTGTTAATAAAAATGTAAATAGGACTAAGGCTGATAGCCTCCATTTTAAAAAACTTTTTTGTTTCATTTTAAAATTAAAATTGGTTAATAAAAAATCTATATATTAACAGCTACTGCTTGATAATATCTTTTATTGGAATCAATTGAAAACACTCTCTCAATATCATCATTGGAAATATCTTTTGCGAGTTTTAAAAAATTCTCAAATTGCTCTTTTGACATATTTTTATTATTTTTCATCGGTAAGTTTATAGTAATATCCTCGCCATCCTCAAATTGATTTCTAAGCTTATTATTGTTATCCCCATCATCATCATCATCATCATCATCATCATCATCATCATCATCAGTTTCATTGTCACTACTTTCAGAGAAAGCATTATCTAATAATTCCTCCTCTTGATATTTTTTTTCAGCTATGTTTAGGTCCATATTTTCATCTTCGGAGTATATTTCGTTCATAATGAAACTGTCAGGGGGAGAGACTGCTTCAACCTCGTCTATGGAAACGCTTTGAGCCTTATAGTTTTCTTCAGCAATTATTATTTCATCTAGCCCAGCGTCATTCAATGCTTTGCTATCTTTTTTTAGAAATAAATCATAAACAATGTTAATGGCGTAGTATGCGACATAAGTAACTATAACTATGGTGAAAAACGTGTTCATTAAGATGTAATTGGAGTTTTTATTATTTGTAAGATTTGTTTAAATGCGTCAATAACAGCTTCTTTCTGTCTGTATGAAAGGGAGCAAGTATCTATTGTTTGAAGAGCATTTCTTTTATAAATGGGATGATCTATTATTGAGACCTGTCGATTGTATTTTGCCTCTTCTTTCAAATAAGAATCAAATGATTCTTTATTGGGGTAGTTGAATCCTTTGTCAAATTTTGACCTTACAAATATTCTTTGTGATTCAGCTGATATAACTTTAAGAAACTCATTGAAACGAATGGTTGATTTCATTGATACATCCGAGTATTCAAATGGGATCAGTAAAAAGTCACTATAATTAAGAAGGTTAACGTAATTAACATCTAAAGATCCAGGTAGGTCAAAAACAAATAATTCTTCAGAATCACTCATGTCAATTAGACTATCAACATCTGGAATAGAATCGTGGTCAAGATAAATAACATCATATAGCGGTTTTTTTCCATTTGAAATGTCGTAAGTATACTTCTCACGTATCGACTCTTGGAAATCACAATCAAACACTTTTAATCCTATACCATTTATAGATAGATAATTTGCAAACGCAATAGCTATTGTAGTTTTTCCTGTTCCCCCTTTTTGATTTGCAAAAGTAATTACCATCTCTTGTTTTTATTTTTATTAATGGATTTTTTCTTTCCAATCTCCCATTCATCCGAATTAATATACGTAGGGTCTAGAAGCTCCTCTATGTTTTTATCTACTTCAGAAATAACACTTAGAGCTACTTCTTTAAGCGTTCCCACAAAAAATTGATTTTCATTTATGAAAACACCCTCAGATGCTGTTGAATTTCTAATTGTTTCTGCGGCTTCTTCTGTGTAAGATTTGTCTTTTTCATAAAGCATAAATCCTTCAATGGGGATTCCTTTTGAGCGGAAATAATCAATGAGTAGACTTTTTTTATTGTTATCAGTTATATTGAAGTTATTGAGTCTCTCAAAATCTTTTTTCTTTATTTCTATATCAGTAAAGTGAAACAAATCATTCATTTTCATCAATTCACTTCCTTTCCAGATGGTTTTATTTTTATGGTCAATTACTGTATAGCCAAAAGGCTTATGGTTTTCGCTTTTATGAAAGATGATTTCCAAACCAAATTTCATTTTCAAAAAATTTTGCAATTCACTGTAATATTCAGTTTTAATCTTTGCTTGATTTTCTTTCTGCCAATCCTTTACGTCCCTGTCATCTATTATTTTAAAAACCCTATTCGAACAGGTCTCTTTGTACTTGTTTAGAATTGCTTTTAATTGCTTTTTTTTATTTTTTTCACCAGTCTGAAATTGGATGTCAGTCGTTATGTTTTTCATGAAGCCATTCGGTTTTTGAACAATAAGATTCTGGTCCTTCTCGACTAAAGAGAATCCATTTTCTTTTAGCAATAATTTTAATTGTGATAAATTTGAATAGGTATAACTTAATAGCTTTTTAAGCAGCTTTTCTTCACTGTATCTATCTTGATGGTTAAGATTTATTAAAGCTGTTTTCAAAGCCTTTTGAGCCTTGTATTTTTCATAACTATCATTTATTTTTTTTCCGGTTATTTTGTCAATTCTGGTACTTATTACATGGACATGATTGTTGTCTGTATCATTGTGAAAAACTATAAGATAAGGTTGGTTTTTGTACCCCATTTCATTTAACCATTCTTTGGCTATTTGATTTAGTTCATCTTTTGAATTATCTCTATATCTTGTTGATAAAACTGCATGAAATTGGGGCGACTTGGTTTTGCTTTTGGAAGAGATTAATTTTAAGTAGTTCCTTACCTCTTGTTGGTTAGAATATTGATTGATATGTGATGGAAAGTTTTTCATAGTTAGTAATTCGCCCGATCCTTTATTTATTTTCCTGTCGTTGTAATTAACTCCTTCAAAACCTATTGAGGAGGATTTTAAAATTTTAATAGTCATTTGATTTTATACAATAATTGATATACTTTCTCAAATGATTTATTCTGTTCATCTTTTTGCTTTATAACTTCTACCAGCTGTTTTTCAAATTGTTGCAATAAATTATTGTCTATGTTTTTATTCATGTTTGCGACTTTTGCAAATTGATTGATATTGGTTTCTACTTTTGAAAAGTAATTTTGCTGCTGATCTAAAAAAGACATCACTTTGCTTTGTTCAATTTTTAGTAAGTTGCCTTCTACGAGTATTTCTATAAAAGCTGTCAAACTCAATCCTCTTTTTTTAGCTTCACTTTTCCAGATTTTTTTTTTGTCTTTGTTTATTCGTAATGAAATAAATTCTCCTTTCAAGCTTTTAATTTTTGTGTTGACAAAAGTCAATAAAATATTTGAAATAAAAAAATAAACCTTGATAATTGTTTACATGGATTGTTAAGAAAAAGGAGTTCCGAATTTTTTCCCCCCACTTGAAAAGTGGGCAAGAACGTGATTTGGATAGGTATTGAGGAACGAAAATGTCTATACAAACACACATCTTGCAACACAAAAATGAAGTTTTTGTTATAA